>Ga0181377_1000559_pt1 | contig 13868 bp, 18 predicted proteins | sample LowvirmetaG_9_FD_130160 | JGI IMG/M metagenome (GOLD analysis project Ga0181377, IMG submission 130160) | Marine viral communities from the Subarctic Pacific Ocean - Lowphox_13 viral metaG | ecosystem: Environmental > Aquatic > Marine > Oceanic | place: Subarctic Pacific Ocean | collected...
GTATATTATAGTAATGAAAATAAGTTACGCTATCACCGTTAAAGACGAACTGAATGAGATCCGAAGGTTACTCTCTTTCCTATTAGAGTATAAAAGACAAGAAGATGAAGTTGTAGTCTTATATGATAATATGGGAGGGTCCACCTCTGTCGAACAATATTTAAGAGCTCAAAACGTATCAGAAAGCAGATTCAGATGGCACGCTTATCCTTTTGACGGTCATTTTGATAAATTTAAAAACCACCTTACGGCATTATGCGAAGGAGATTATATTATTAATATTGATGCTGACGAAATACCCACTCAAACATTTATGGAAAACATACCTACTATATTAGAGGACAATGATATTGATATGATTATGGTCCCAAGGGTAAATACTGTTAACGGCCTAACACCTGAACATATACAAAAATGGGGATGGAGAGTTAACGATAAAGGATGGGTTAACTGGCCAGATGCTCAGCAAAGAATTTATAAAAATAATGATTCTATAAAATGGGTAAATAAAGTACATGAAGTACTAGAAGGTTATAATACAGTAACCACTCTACCGGTAGATGAAGAATGGGCTTTCCTTCACGATAAAACAATTATCCGTCAAGAAAAACAAAACGATTACTACGAGACTCTTTGAAAATATTAATAAGTACACCGGTAAAACATCTCCCAGGCGTTGAAAAACTCTTAGAAAGTAAAGGTGAAGTTTTTTATTTAGAAAATGGAACCAAGAAAGAAGTAAGAGATAAGCTTATATCAGAAAATATAGATACAGTAGTATGTAACCCAAATAAGCAAGGATATAAGATTGATGAAAACTTATTAACAGGGACAAACGTAACTCTAATAAACACCTGCTCTACAGGATTAAATCATATCGACATTGAGTACTGTTTAAAAAAGTCAATATCGATTCAATCCCATACGAGAGATACATCTTTAATTAAACAACTCCCCTCTACAGCGGAATTAGCTTTTGGACTTCTTTTAGACTTATTAAGAAATATTTCAAAATCAAACAAAATAGTACACGAAACCAAGACCTGGGACTATACACCATTCGTAGGTCATCAATTAAAAGGCTATAAAGTCGGAATAGTAGGTATGGGTCGTTTAGGTACAATGATGAAAGATTATCTCAAAGCATTTGGTGCTGTTGTATTATACTATGATCCCTACTATGAACATGCACAGTGTAGAGAAGAACATGTGAATACGTTGGAAGAACTCTTTGATAGATGTGACGCTGTGTCTATACATGTTCACGTGACAGACAAAACAAAAGGAATGGTTACAAAAAAACTACTAGAGAAGACCAATTACGTAGTAAATACATCCAGAGGAGAGATTGTAGACGAAAATGCTATTATTAAAACTCTAAAGTCTGGTAAGTTAAGAGGATATGCAACAGATGTTATTACAGATGAATTTGGAAATATCGAAGACTCCCCTCTGTTAAAGTTGAAAAATCAAGATTTAAATATTATATTAACACCACATATAGGAGGTATGACTATCGAAGGTCAAACTTTAGCATATATTCATTCAATAAGTAAATTATGATAAAACCATTTATAATAATACCTGCAAAAGGAGATTCCAAAAGGTTAGTAGGTAAGAATAAAAGAATCATAGCTGGTAAAACCTTACTAGAGCATTCAATACTATACGCTCAAAAATACCCAGAACCCTGTAGAATTATAGTAACTACTGAAGATGAAGAAACAAAGCAGCTAGCACTTAGATACGGAGTAGAGGTTATCGGACGAGAAGAGGATTATATGGGAGAGAGAGAAGTTGCAGACGTATATGTAAAAGTGTTTAATGAATTAGGAGATAGTACTTTTTCACACGTAGTAGGTATTCAACCTGATCATCCTGATAGAACTATACCTCTAGTAAGGATGCTGAGGTACGCTGTAGATAATAAATATGATGACCTTTTTACAGTAGATAAGATAGGTACGAGGAATGGTAGTATCCGTATTATGAAATCCGAACACGTTAGTACTAACCAGATTAGTAAACGAGTTGGTTCCATGCTAGATCAATGTACTAATATTCACAGCGAAGAAGATTTAAAACAAGCAGAAAAGAATATAAATGAACGAATATATTAAATCTCTAGTAGAACAAGACAAGTTAAGACATACTCTTAAACCTACTAAAGAGTATGATTGGCAATATTACAAGATAGCTGGTCCGTGCTCTATAGAAGGACCGGATATAGTTGAGATTGCTAAGGAGGTTAAGAAAGCAGGAGCAGATGCCTTCAGGGCTGGAGCATATAAACCCTGTACATTCCCGGTCCGGAAAGAGGTTAATGGATGGAAGGAAGGACTTCAAAAGGAAGGGTTAGAACTCTTAAAAGAGGTTAAGAGAGAAACTCAACTACCTATCGTTACTGAGGTTATGGATGCTCGTAAAATTGAAGAAGTCGGAGAAGTTGCAGATGTATTCCAAGTAGGTACGAGAAACTTCCAGAACTATACTTTATTAGATGAATTAGGAAGACAAGATAAACCCGTACTCCTTAAAAGAGGAACTTGGGCAACTTTGGATGAGATACTAGGAGCTTGTGAAAGAATTCTAGAAGGAGGTAATAATAAGCTAGCTATATGTCTCCGAGGAGTAGTAGGAATGCCTAGCTACCGACATATTCACCCAACAATGAGATGGGCACCTGACCTAATGATGATACCAGCGCTAAAAGAATTTACGGGTATCCCTATCATATACGACCCAAGTCACTCAACAGGATATAGGAATTTTGTACCTCCAGTATCTAAAGCAGCAATTGCAATAGGAGCAGACGGCTTAATAATTGAAGCACATCCTAACCCTGACAATTCGATAAGTGACCCTGCTCAGGCAATTACTTTTGAAACTTTAACTAAGATATTCAAAATATGGTAAGTATTATATTAAGAAATAGGAACGAGGAAGAATTCATAGGCTTTGCTCTTCAGTCAATATGCGATCATCTACCTGAAGCAGAAGTTATTATTATTGATAACAACTCAACAGATGACTCTATGGAGATAGTCAAACTGTTTAATACTAGGTTAAATATTAAAACAGAGAACATGAAAGACTATACTCCAGGTAAAGCTTTAAATTATGCTGCTAAGATATCTAATTTCGAAACCATCCTTATATTATCCGCACATTCCCAAATCGTTAAATTAGATTTAGAGTATGTAAAGAAACTACTAGAAAAGAACGTTGCTGTGTTTGGAAACCAAACTCCTATTTTTAGAGGTAAGAAGATAACTAAGAGGTATATTTGGAGTCATTTTAAAGATACTGAAATTGGTAATATGTACTCAGATATAGAGGATAGGTTTTTTCTACATAACGCTTTTTGTTTCTATAACAGAGATATATTATTAAGCTATCCATTCGATGAAGAACTACCAGGTAAAGAAGACAGGTACTGGGCAAGGGATGCGGTTAGTAGGGGAGAGCAATACTTCTACTCAGGTAAGTTAGAAGTAAATCATTACTGGACTAAAAACGGAGCAACTTGGAAAGGACTAGGTTAAAATAAAATAATGGGAAATATAGATACAGATACAGGGATATGGACAGTTAATACTGGTCCTAGTTCAACTATTGCAACAGCACCAACCCTACATAAGTTTGACGAACCCCTATGCAATGCACTTTTAGAATTTTTAAACCAAACTACTACTATTGCTGATTTCGGATGCGGGAACGCAGACTACACTAAGAGGTTATTAGCAGCTGGAAAAGAAGTTGATGCGTTTGATGGAAACCCTAACACACCTCAAATGACAGACAATATCGCAAAAGTCTTAGATTTAAGTCAAGACTTTGACCTAGGTAAAAAATACGAATGTGTAATAAGCCTAGAAGTAGGAGAGCATATACCTCCTGCTAGAGAACAGACTTTTATTAACAACCTGGATAAACATTCCGCACAATGTATTATAATAAGCTGGGCATTGCCAGGTCAAGGCGGAGACGGTCATTTTAATGAACAACCTAACCAGTATATTAAAGAGAAATTTATGTCTCGAGGATATAAAAACTGGGAAGAAGCAGAAGAATACTTACGTAGCTCAGCAAGTCTATGGTGGTTTAAGAAAACAATTATGATATTTGTAAAATGAAAAAAGCATTAATAATAGGAAACGGTCCTTCCTGTCTAGAGTACAAATTCGAAAAACATATAGACTCGGGTGAGTTTGGAGAGATCTTTAGAATTAACAGAGGGTATAAGCAAGATGACGGGAGTACTAATAAAAATACTTTCTCTAACGTAGGAAGCAAGACCGACGTATGGGTATGCAGTGACTTAAGAGCACAGTTAGCGATTGAGAGGCAAAAAGAGATAAACAAAATCCTAATATACTTCCCTAAATTTAAATACACTCAGGAGGCAGAAAGCCCTTTTCCTAATGTTGAAATAATGCCTTCTGGACTTGAAGATGAAGTTAATGAATTAGTTAATTTTAAACCTCAATGGCCTTCCACAGGGATTATGGCTATTATGTATGCAATTAAAAATTACGAAGAGGTAGTTATTCATGGATTTGATGTTTATGATACTAAGTATGATACTTTACATTTCTTTGAAGATAAACCTAATAAGTATAAATTTTCGAATACTTCTGATCATAGTTGTAATTCTGAGAAAGAGTTCTTATCTTTAGTACAAGAAAAGTATAACGTTAAACGATTAAAAAATTTAATATGAAAAAAGCAATAGTAACAGGCGGAGCTGGCTTTATAGGCTCTAATTTAGTAGATAAATTAATAGATAAAGGAGTTGAAGTTCATATCATTGATGACCTATCAACCGGGTTTAAAGAAAATATCAACCCTAAAGCAACATTCTGGAAGCAAGATATATCAAAACTCGATCCAAATAAACCTTGGAAGGAATTAGAGAACACAGATATAGTATTTCATTGCGCTGCTTTAGCAAGAGTACAACCTTCAATTCAAGACCCGGTACATTATGACAATATAAACACAGGAGGTACTTTAAAAATGCTCATGTTGGCTAACAACCTTAAAGTAAAGCGGTTTGTGTATAGTGCTAGCAGCTCTTGTTATGGAGACTGTACTATATTCCCAACACCAGAATCTGCTCCAACTAATCCTTTATCTCCTTACGGACTTCAAAAATATATTGGAGAGCAGTACTGTAAGATGTTTAGTGAAGTATACGGCTTAGATACAGTCTCCCTCAGGTACTTTAATGTTTACGGAGAGAGAATGAATTTAGAAGGAGCTTATAAATTAGTTATAGCTATCTTTGCAAGCCAGATGCTAGATAATAAGATACTTACTATAAATAATGACGGTGAGCAGAAGAGAGACTTTACATATGTTCAGGATATAGTAGATCTTAATATCAAAGCCGCTACTCATTCAGGAGAACTAAAGGGAGAATCTTTTAACGCCGGTAACGGAGTAACTTTCTCAGTAAACCAATTAGCAGACATGTTTGGAGGAGAGAAAACATACGGTAATAAGGTGTTAGAACCATTTCAAACTTTAGCAGATAATTCAAAAGCAAAAAGTATATTAGGTTGGAACCCTGAAGGAAGCTTAACCTCCTGGATAGAAGAGTATAAAAAAGAACTAGGTATATGAACATATCAGTAATAGTAACTAATTACAACTACGATAAATGGCTTAGAAGGTGCTTACGTTCCCTACTAAATCAGTCCTTCGACAATTATGAGATAATCGTTGTTGATGATCTCTCTACTGATAAATCTAGAAACATTCTTTTAGATTATATAGATAATCCAAAAATAAAAGTAGTTTTTAATAAAACTAATTTAGGAGTAGGAGGGAGTAGTAACGTTGGTGCAAGATTAGCTAAAGGTAAATATATGGTAAGAGTAGATGCTGATGACTACGTTCATTCAGACTTCCTAAAGTGTTTATACCTCTACGCTAGCTTTAATAATACTGACGCTACCGCTTGCTCCTATCAGGAAGTTGACTTTAAAGAAAATATCTTAGCAACTAAATCTCAAGAAGATGAACCTTTAGCTTGCAGTATTCTATATAGAACAGACGTTTTAGAATATTTACATTTCTGGGACCCCTCTTTAAGAATTAACGAAGACTTAGATATGTTAGAAAGGTTTAGAGCAGAGTTTAAGATGCACTTTCTAGATATACCTTTATATAGATATTTTAAACACGGAAACTCCTTAACTGATACAACCTCACGATGAGTAATTTAGACGCATTTAATAAAGAATATATCCTTTCAGATGGATACATTCAAGATATGTTAAACCACTTCCCTGGTACCTATCAAGACTTTCTTAATTTTAAATTTGATGCCGAACCTAAAAGCGATAACTACAACTTCAGGCATTTTACTCTAACTAAACAGTTAGGCGGGTGGAGATGGAAACCTCTTTTAGAGTATAGAGAATACTTTGCTGGACTGATCTTTAGTGATACTTTAAGGGGAGTTGACTTTGGAGGTTCACAACGTCCTATCTCAAGTCATTTAGATATTGTTGATATCGAAGATACAGACTTTTACGGCCGTCCAGTTAAGTATAAAGCATTATCAGAAATTGAATATGATTTAGATTTTATATTCTCTTCCCATACTTTAGAACACATACCCAACCTGGAAGAAATACTTCAGCAATTTTATGATAATTTAACTAAAGATGGAATCGTTGCTTTAAATCTACCTTCCTACTCTTGTAAACGTTGGTGGGGTGATACCGGTAATTGGATGGGAGGTACTCCTCACGTACATACCTTTAAGTTAAGTAAAACAGAAGTGACTGAAGATATCCCTAAGCTTATAGATATTGATACAGTTTTAGAAAAGATTGGCTTTAAAGTCCCTATTGCTGAATACTCAGGAGACAATACAATAGTAATTTTTGCAGAGAAATGAATAAGGTAGTAGCAATTATCCCTGCACGGGCAGGATCTAAAAGATTAAAAGGTAAGAATATGTATCCTTTAAGAGGAAAGCCTTTGATCGAATATACTATCGACGCTGCATTGAATAGTCACTACCTTAGTGAAAATAATCTATACGTAACAACTGATTATGGAGACGTAAAAGAGCTATGTAAATCTAAAAGAGTAAAGACTATCGATAGACCTGGTTCTTTAGCTCAAGACCATATCTGGACACAGGACGTTATTGATCATGCAGTAGAGACTATAGGAAACTTGCACCCTGATGATATTATTGTTATCTTACAGGCTAATTCTCCTCAAATAACAGCCGAGATTATTGATAAATGCATTCAGAGAGTTATTGGAGAAGATTTATGGCAAGTACATACAGTAGATCAAGAACTAGTACATAATGGGGCTATCCAGGTTATGAAAAATAAAGTCTGTTCACATAAAGGAAAAGTAAACTACAACGGAGTTGTTATTACGGACTGGATAGATGTTCATACTCTTGCAGATATAAAAAAATTAGAAGAGGTTATATGAAAAAAGTTAATATTATAGCAGAGATTGGAGTTAACTATTACGACATTGCAACTGAATACGGTATGAGCTTAGAGCAAGCAGCCAAGTTTATGATCATTGAAGCAAAAAATGCAGGTGCTACAGCAGTTAAATTTCAATCCTATAAAGCAGATAAGATAGCTGCTAAAGACTCTCCGTCTTACTGGGATACAACGGAAGAACCTACTACCAATCAACGTGAACTGTTTGAAAAGTTTGATAAGTTTGGAGCAGAGGAGTATAAAATGTTAGCAGATTTTTGTAAAGTATTTGATATCGAGTTTATGTCTACTCCTTTTGATTTAGAAGCTGTTGAGTACTTAAACGAATTAGTAAACATACATAAAATATCTTCCTCAGATCTTACAAATACTCCTCTACTGAGGAAAGTTGCTTCATCCGGCAAACCCGTAATACTCTCTACCGGAGCTTCTACTATGGAAGAAATTAAACAAGCAGTCGATACTCTAAAAGAAGCAGGAGCAGGGAAAATTATCTTAATGCATTGCATTTTAAATTACCCTACTTTAAATAGTAATGCTAACTTAGGCATGATTAATGACTTAAGAACACTAGGACATGAATTAGGATATTCAGACCATACTCTACCCGATGATAGGATGCTAATCTTAACAACAGCTGTTAATTTAGGATGTACTTGGATTGAAAAGCACTTCACATTAGATAAGACTCTACAAGGTAACGACCACTATCACGCTATGGACCCTAAGGACCTAGAAAAGTTTTCTCAGAATATAGAACTACTGGAGCAGATTATAGGATCGGATAAGAAAACATACCTACCTTCAGAAGAAATTTCAAGGTTAAATGCAAGGAGGTCTTGGGTTACAAACGGATTAGTCACGGCAGGGACATTAATTACAGAAGATAATATAATTGCAAAGAGGCCAGCAACAGGCATCAGTACAGTTGAAAGTATTTTAGGAAAGACTTTTATTAAAGATTTATCTGACGATCACATTTTACAACAGGAGGATATAAAATGAAAACACTTCAAATTATAATTCATTGCTTACCTAGAGAGATCGATCAACTAGAAAGAGTCCTAGATAAGTTACATGAAGGAGCGGGTTTATTAAAATCTTCTCATAGAGTAATCTTAGACGTCACTTTAAATCTGAATGACGTATTTACAGATTGGAATACCTCAACTTTAGATCAGAAGTTTTTTGCTAACAAGTTTGAAGCAATTAAAGCAAGAAGTGATTGGACTTACAAGAACTTATTTGAAATAGATACAAAGAGTAAATGTCTAGGTATTAACGATAAGAGAAGAAATAGTATAAAAGAAGTAGGGGAAGAGGTAACCCACTTTATGTATCTAGATTTAGATTTATATTTTTCCAGCCTAAACTTAGGTTATCTATTCTCTGCTCTAGATCAGATTACAAATAAGTATCAAATAGTCTCATCACAATTAACTAAACTCTGGGATAGTTCTTGGGATGTGCTCTGTAATACACAGTTTATTAATCAAAGCTATGAGTTTTATAAAGACTTAGATCCATACCTTATGGAGTCTTACTCTCAACAAAACCAGGTTGAGATACAACCTATCCAAGGAGTTAAGTTTGGAGGAGGATGGTTTAATGCATTTAGCAAGAACCTACTACAAGAAATAAATATCCCAGACTCTCTCGGACCTTACGGACAAGATGATACCTTTGTTATGATGGGAGCAAATATTATGCAGCAGAAAGGCTACGATGTTAGACAGTACGTCTTAGATGGAATGATGGTCTGTGAAAATATTAAATATTCAATCTATAAATATAATCCATACCAGGACTATATCACAGATCTTTCCTTTATCAATAATGGAAGAGATTTTAAAAAGAAATATAGGGAGCAATCTCACATAGCATATCAAAACGAACTACAAAACTTAATACAGAGACTATAATGCAAAATTTTACTTTAGATAACGGAATTGAATTACCTATAATACCTGGCTTTAGAGAGCAAGTTAAGAGCAATTGGAGAAGTGCTTTTCGTGATTTTGAATACCAACCCTTAGATGAACAAAAAGCTAATAATCTAAAAAACGATATAAAGCATGCTGCTAACCTGTTAAATAAGTACGGTATCGATTTACGAGATAAGAAGGTAATGGATGTAGGATGCTATTTAGGTCTACAATGCTTTGGAGCAGTTGAATTAGGAGCAAAAGAAGCAATAGGTATTGATATTCCGGAATATTACGTTAACCAAGCAACCAATGAAGACGTTGATGCATCAAAAGTACTAGCTGATAGAAGAAAGCAAATTGCAGACTTACACGCACCTTCCGTAGCTAATAAAGTCTCCTTTGAAGATATGTCTGTGTTTGAAATGGGTTATGAAAATGAATTTGATATTATATTCAGTTGGGAGACTTTTGAACATATAATTGATCCTGCAGAAGGTTTAAAGAGAATTTATAAAGCATTAAAGCCAGGAGGTATATCTTTTAATGTTTATAATCCTTTCTATTGTTTATCAGGAGGGCACAGTATGTGTACGTTGGATTTTCCTTTTGCTCATACCATGTTATCAAACGAACAATTTAAGCAATATATTGAAAAAGTTCAACCATTAGATACTCCAAAAGATTATTCTAAGTTAGCTTATAACTTCTTTACTAAGAACTTAAATAGAATGACTCAACAGCAGTTAAGAAATTATATTCAAGAAGCTGGCTTTTCTACTATTGATTTCTTATCTTTACCGGAGTTAAATCGAATGGAGTTAGTTGATCCAATGGCTTTGAAAGCAGCACAGGAGTTAAACCCAACCGTTACTCTAAACGATTTCTTATGTAGTTATGTCTACTTTACAGTACAGAAATAATGGAATTAAACTTACAGCAACTTAAACAATTTAAAACATCAGATCGAATCTATATACTTGGCTCAGGTAAATCTGTTTTAGATATTACAGAAGAGGAATGGAAGGCTGTAGAGAATCACGACAGCATTGGATTTAACCACTGGTACGTTCATAAACATAAGCCGACCTTTTATGATCTAAGTTATCTTGCTAACGATTATTTTGAGGACCCTGAGATTGATATGTTCTATCAAGCAGTTAAACAATGCTCAGACTCTAAATTTATAATTAATCACGGTATACATTCTAAATATCAAAAACTATTTCAATTTGCTGATCACTATAAAACTCATATCTGTCACTTTGACTTTTTCGAAAGCGACTTAGACTCAGTAAAAAACTTACAAGATACTCAGATTGGAACAGCAGGAAAATATTGGAGTACAGATTTCTTTTCTCATTTTAATAAACCTCTCGGAGAGCTGCTTCCTAATGAAGACTTCATATTTAAAAGCCGAGGACAATTATTTGCTACTTTACAAATAGCAGTTTTATTAGGGTATACTGATATAAGATTAATTGGAGTAGATCTAAACGATGAAGGTAAATTTCAGGACTCTTACAATAATGCTCCTTACTCAGCAAAAAGTATAGGACACGGAGGAGAAGCTTTTCAACCTAGATTAAACGTACAGGGTAATGTAAAAGATCCTAAAGGTGTTCATAATACTTGCCAAGGTACAAAAGACAAAGACTATCTAGGTATTCATAAGCTACTAAAACTCTTTAAAGAAAAATGCCTGCAGAGAGTAGGAGTATCTTTAACTGTATGTAATCCTGGATCACTTCTGGTTTCACAGAATATTAAATACCAACCCATAAAAGAACCCTTACTAATGAATAAAATAACATTCTGTATACCTAGTAAAACAAATTTAAGGTATCTAAAAACATGTATACCTTCAATCAGAAAAAATGCATACAGAAAAGATCATGATATTATTATCTTTGTAGATAGTGATGAAGACGGTACTGTTGAATGGTTAAAAGAAAATGCAGATACATACAACGTTAAGTATTATGTAAACCCTGATCTAGGTAAATCTTTATACGGTATAGGTAGAGCTTATGACTACTGTATAAAAAAAGCGGAAACTAAAATCGTAATGATATTTCATGCAGACATGATGTTAGGGAAGGATGCTGACTATTACGCTTATAAGCATTTAAAACCTCTAACAGTCGTATGTTCTACCCGTATAGAGCCTCCTCTTCATCCGAACGGAGGAGAGAAAATTTTGAAAGACTTCGGTATGTATCCTGAAGAGTTTAAAGAGTCAGAGTTCAACGAGTATGTTGATGATCTTATAAAAGACAATAGAGGTAAAACAACAGAAGGTATTTTTGCTCCTTGGATGATATATAAAGAAGACATACAATCTATTGGTGGACACGACCCTGTAATGCATTCATGTAGAGAAGATTCAGACTTATTTAATAGGTTTGTATTAAATGATTATACCCTAATACAGTCCTGGGACTCCCTGGTATACCACCTAACTGGAAGAGGTGCTGGAAGCTTTGACGGAGATCCAGAGAGACACGCAGCTTGGAAGAGAGATATGGAAAGCTCAACTAAAGAGTTTATACGAAAATGGGGTACACAGGTACAACATGATGCTTTTATGAAACCTATTATCTCCCCAGTGTATAGAAAAAGTGTCATTATTAATAATACAAATCCCCAATTAACAGAAGCTTTAGAACCTTGGTTTAACGATTATGATCTTGCATATCAAGATATTATAGTTGAGGTTGACGGTAGTACATTTACTCAGCAGGATTTTCAAATCATTCAAAAGTTAAACGATATTGTAAAAGATAGTGGTGAAATAGGAAAATTTGAATTAGGTAACTTAAAAATTACTATTAACTCTCTAACCGAATACCAAAATGATTTAATTAAGCTCTAACATATAACTTGATTCTTAACTTAATCTTTCGTATATTTATACAGAGATGAAAGATAAGATAGAAAGAGAAGAAGAACCAGGAATTATACACTTAGACCTTGTAACGGGAGTTGAAGATAGAGAGGCAGAAGAAGAGAGTATTATAGAAGCCTTAACAAGCTCTGAATTCAGATATATAATAACAGAGTATTTATTCACCAATCTAACAGAAGCAATCAATATAGGTAAAAACAGTTTTATAGCATTTAGATTAACTCATCAGGATGAAGACTACATACTTGAGAAGAAACAGTATAAGAACCTGTTAAATACTATTTTAGCAATGGCAGAAGAAGATGAAGAGTATACAAAATGTGCAGCAATTCAAAAATTAATAAAAGGATTATGAGAATAGGATTTTACCCAATAAACGACCCAAAGAAAGAACTAATTACTTCCGGAGTATTCCCAAGTATGAATTCAGCAATTCAGATATTTGCTCAAATGAAGAACCTTCTACCTGCAGATTTCTTAAAAATATACGGAGTAAAAAAGTTAAAAGGTTAAGAGATGAGGAAAGGTTTTATACAGAACACTTTAGAAGATATTCTCAAGGTAAAATTTCGTATTGAAGATCCTAGCGATGTAATTGAAGAGGATTTAATAAAAGAAGAAAAGAAGTTATTTTGTAAGTTAATAAATAATATAGAAAAATTACACGCAAACGAAGTAGAGATTTATCAAGAATTTGAAGTAAGTATATCAACTATTGCAGACCCCTACTGGGATGTAATTGAAGATATGATAGACTTTATGTACCTTCCGGAAGCAGCAGATGTTATCTGGTGGTATATACATGATAGAAAAGACCCTTCAGGTAAGATGTATGAATGGGTAGATGAAGGAAAAGCATATGCGTTTAATACCTCAGAAGACCTTTTTGAGTATATCCGCTATAAGTATGACAATAAAGAATAAGAAACAAATAATATGACGAAGTTATGTGTTGCATGTGGTGTTGTAATTCCGCTAGGAAGATTAAAAGCATTACCGAAAACAAAAGTATGTGTAAACTGTTCAGCAGTAACACCTAAAAGAGCAATTACAATCGTAGGAGGAGAAGGAGAAGACACCTACAATGATATTGTAATAATGAACGAAAAAGAGTATCAGGAATACGTTAAGGACGACCTACGTAAGAATACTTTAGATTAACCTCTGATAACATCAGGTATGAAAAAGAAAGAGGGAAATTACTTCGGTATGGGAGGTCCTAGAAAAGACCTTAGTAAAGATCAATGTCTACAGGCAATGAAGCATACCAAGTCAAATGCAGCAGCTGCAAGATACCTAAATGTGTCTTTCCCTCATTATAAAAAATGGGCTAAATTATATGAAGCCACTGAACCTGGTTATCCTAATTTATGGGAACAGCATAAGAATCAATACGGTAGAGGTATACCTAAGTTTCTAAGCAAGAGTAAGAAGAAGCAAAAAAATGATCTCTTAGATATAATAGAAGGTCGAGCCACTCCTCATAGCTTTAAACCGGAGAAAATAAAACAGAGACTTATCTCAGAAGGATACCTAGCAGAGAAA
>Ga0181377_1000563_pt1 | contig 13812 bp, 11 predicted proteins | sample LowvirmetaG_9_FD_130160 | JGI IMG/M metagenome (GOLD analysis project Ga0181377, IMG submission 130160) | Marine viral communities from the Subarctic Pacific Ocean - Lowphox_13 viral metaG | ecosystem: Environmental > Aquatic > Marine > Oceanic | place: Subarctic Pacific Ocean | collected...
AAAGATTGCAATACGTGTTCCTGGGAATGTAGCGATTGGATTAACTGTAGAATCATATAGCGCATCTCTATCGTTTCTAGATATTTTTCTTTCTGCTTGAATAACTCCTGGTATTCCACCTCTTACAAGTCCTGCTGGTGCAAACCATGGTGCTGCTGCTCCATCTGTGAATGCATATACTCCTGGGATGTAAACTGATGCTGGTACCCATACGTTCTTACCTGTAGATGATGCTGTTTGCAACCAAGGCCAGTATGCTGCTGCGTATGAACTGTTTAGTACATCTGCTCTTCCAGTAACATTCGCTACTGAAGCGCCATATCCGTATAGATCAACTACTGCGATACAGTCTCCTCTAGTCTCTGCTAATGAGATTACTTTATCTACAGTACCACTATGATTATTTTTATTTAATCCTGGTGTTGAAATTACGTTAAATTTATATTCGTCTGTATTTTCTAAAATACTAATAATATCGTCATAGCTTCCACCTGTAACTCCTTGATTATTTGCATTTATTGCTTCAAAGAATTTATTTTCATTTGCTTCTGTAGTATCTCCTGTTGCACCGTGGAATGATCCAGATGATGCTACTGGTAAAGAACCTGTATAAGCTGGAATTGAGACTGATACTCCATCGTTAGCTAAATAATCAACTGTAGCTCCTGGTACTGCATCAATTCTAATAAAGTTAGAACTGTTAGCATAAGATCCTGAAGATGCTACATATTTTACTCCTGCTCCATCTGTACCAATTTGAAGATTTGAATCACCTACTCTTTTTTGTATAAAGTTATCTGCATTAGGGTCAAGACTTACATTATTGTATGTCTCTAAAATGACCTTGTTCTTGTGGTTATCATCACCTCTTCTTACCGAAAGTGTAAATGTTCCTTTTGATGTATTTACGTTTGAAACTTCCCATCTAAAGTTATCTGTAGATCCTGATATTAGTGATAAATCAGAATTTTCTCCTCCATATGTTGCTGAAGTCTGGTTGTTGTAAATTTTTCCTTTACCAATCGTCTTAATAGTAAATGGTTGTACACTCTGGTTATCTGAAGCTGATACGTGTGTATTTTCTGCTGCAGAGAAAGAACCAGTAGCTACTCTTGCTACTAAACAAGAATTACCTCCTTGAGAGAAGTAAGATTTTACTGCGATTGATGTTAAGTATTCATAAGAATCGGATCCTGATGTTACAGTATCTCCAAATTTTCTTACGTATTCGTTATAGGATGTAACAACTGTAGGTACTTCTACTGGTCCTTTGACTGTAGGTCCTATAATTGCTGCTCCTGCTTCTAAAGGTGCTGGGGCGATAAATGAGATGTCATTTTCTCTCTGAAATACACCTGGTGAGACGATTGATTCTGCCATTTTCGATAAGGTTTATAATATTGTCTAATATAAATATATGTAAATAATCAAAACCACATCATGTGTGTGGTATTACTTTACGTATATAAATAGAGCGGTATTTACTGAAAAACTATGTTATAGGAGTAAAAGTTCCTGATTCAATATCAACTGATCCTCTACCGTATTTGTCTTCTAAATTTTTAGCAATCTCAACTTCGATTTGAATAGTTTCATTATTGAAGTCTTCAACTTTATCTTCTTTTCTTTTTAACTTTAATCTTAAAAATCCAATATCAGATAATTCGTTTTTAACTGCTTGTCTTCTACCTTGAACAGTATTGAGTTGATTTAATTCTTCTTCTGTTAATTTTATTGGTTTCATCTTGTATTTCCGTAATGTATTATATTTAAGTTAAGAATATTTTTTGGATTATCAAACTTTCTCCAGGGATCAATTACTGTAGACCCTTCTGGGAAGTCATAATCGTGATGTTTATTTATGTGTCCTAATAGGTATATTGCTTTAATAGGATGTAATGGATCATATGTAACCTTAAATCTATCACCGTAAGCTGATTCACAATAGTGTCCGACTAAAATTGAAGAAGATCCATCTTCATACTCTACGTCTGGTTTATATGCTTTACCCAGTATAACTAAAGGTAAACCAATTCTATAGGATTCCATTACCATTTTAAGTGCTAAATTTTTAGCTTGTACTTCTCTTGCTTTCATAATAGAATCAAATAAATCGTAACCTAAATTTAACTTTTCAGCCATATACCTTAATGCAATGTTATCTCTTGGATGACATCCACCTCCGTCCCCCATACCTGCCTTCATATATGCTTTACCTAATATACGTTGAGTAGATCTCTCTAAAGCTCCTGTTACTATATCAACATTCATATTGCCGTTTTTTTCAGCAACATCTTGAATCATATTAACTAATGCTACTTTTGTTGATATAAAAGTATTATAGAATATTTTAATTCCTTCTGCTTCATCCCAAGTGCCTATTTCATATCTTGTACCTTCTGTAATAAAAGTCTCATAAAACTCTAATAGTAATTTTGCATCTCCTGTTACTGAGCCATCTTCAGTTCCTATAATAATCATTTCAGGATTAACCATATCCCATTTTACAGTTCCCATTGCTATTAAATAAGGATTATAAATAAATCTACCGTTTGGTATTCTGCTTATAAACTCTCTTCTTATAGTTCCAGGTAAAACTGTAGATATTAAAACTATGAGCTGATCTTTATTTACATATTTATTTACTTCTTCTAATACGTCATTAACTATAGTATAATCAAAATCCTTATTAGGTAAATGAGATGTTGGATAACGTCCGTCATAATCTGGATGATGAGGTGTAGGTACTGCTATAAAAATTAAATCTTTATTTTTACATACATCTTTTATTGACGTAACAGTCTTAAAGTAATCTGATTTACTTTCGATTATATCATAACCTTCTACGTAATGCTTTTCAGCCATTACTTCAGCAGCTTCTTTACCGAGCTTCCCTATGCCTATAAAACCTATATTCATTCTACTTTTTATATAAATAGTTTTCTTTTTTGTTGTATTCCTGTATAAGTTCTTTACCGTTATATCTTTTTGGTACAGGCCAAGTATCTGGTTCTAAATGTTTTTTGTCTTCTTGATTAGATTCTATTTCAGCATACTGTTGCCATTCTTCTATACAGTTTTTTATTTCTTGATTTTTAATTATTTTAATATCATTGAAAAAAGGAGCTATATGTTCTTCCATAAAAGAATAATGCTGCATAGGACTTGGATGTCCTTCTTCACCTGCACAGTATATAGTTTTTCTATTTGGATTATCTAATTGGTGAAAAGTTATACACTTATCAGTAAAGTTACCATCTATTATTTCATCAAAGTTATTAATTAAATATCTTAATTTTCTCATATTTGCATACGATATACTTTCGTATCTAGAATTAAATCCTGGTTCACCTAAGAAATTATCTACTCTTGGGTCTAACATAAACGTCATAACATACCTTATTTTCTTAACTCTAAGTAATATTTTTGCAGACATTATATAATTAAATGCTTCATATATCTGTTGATATGGAGAATAATAATCTTTTATAAAATTCTGATCTATATATGCATTGTTATATGCATTACCTCCTCTCATATAATCAGTTCTATTATTTTCAAGCATTATATCTACTCTATTTAAACTGCTCCATTGAATTACTATATCAGTTTTAGAGGAAGATTGTTCATCGAGTGAATTTAAATATTCAACTAAAGTATTGAATTGTGCTCGAATACCAGTTCCACCCCTTGCTAGCTTTACATAGTTACCGTAATAACTACCAAGCCAATCAGCCCAGGTAGGCCATTGAGGGTAATCAGTGAAACTACACCCAAATACAGCTAGTGTTTTGTCCATTCTACAAGTTCATTATTTCTCTTATGTACTGTCTTTGCACTCATAAGAACATTAAAGTTATGTTCTAAAATAGGTTGGAGTTCTGGTAACCATTCATTAAGTTCATCTAAAGACTTAGAAGTAATATATTCTAAAGTTGATATAAGTCTGTCTAATCTTTCTTGTATAGAAACATCTTCATCATAACTTTCATCCCAAAACTTAGAGAATGTCTTATAACCATATTTTTTAAGGTATTTTAAAGTTTCTGGATTGCCAAAAATTATAAATGGTTGTGCAACATAAATAGATCTAAACGTTTTTTCACTCAAAAATAATTCTGATGAAGGAAATTGATGAGTCTCTATAACTAAGTTTACAAAGGTATTGTTATGAATATCTTCATTAAGTTCTGTAGCCCAGTTTTTATCTTGATCTGATCTATCTAAACTATACCCTTTGTTTATATCAAAATGTTTTTCATACCATTCACATATCTGCTCACTATCTCTTAATTTTAATCTTCTTACTCCTAATTTAATTTCATCTAAATTGGACTTATATGGGTTTAAAAGGCTGTACAAAGAGTCTTTGGCAAGATGTTCGTTTGTATGTAACTTATAGAATATTACAGTTCTTATATCAGACAATCTTCTTTGTAAACATAGTATTTTTTTAAAGTGTCTTTTTTTTATTCTATTAAAGAGCAATTGACTAAATTTAGTATAATGATGTCCTCTATCTAAAATATTGTGTATAGGAATGTTAGTAAACCATAATCTTTCCATAAAATTACTATTTACTTTTGCAGTATACTTTATAGTATCTCTATGTGTAAATTCATTATTAGTTAAATAATAACCTTTGGTTATTTCTGGCCATTTAAGATTAGCACTTTCTACTATAAAGTTATCTGGATTTAATCTAAACTTAGCAGCAAAGTCATTGAACCATTTTACATGTTGATGATTAAAGAAAAAACCTTCTGTATCCTGATATATAATAACTAATGCTTTGCCATTTTTAATATATCCTACGAGATCAGATGGAAGAGTAAGCTTATCTAAGTCAACATCTACTATTACTTGATTATCTACTTTTATAGGAACTATACATCTTAAATCGTACTTAATACAGTCTTTATAATGAAAGTATCTGTACCTTATTTCCTCTGTACTTACTCCATATCCTGGTTTACGAATAAAGGCTTTTACTTGTTCATCTAAAGACTGAAACTCTTGTATTGTAATAGGAAATGTAAGGCCTATTTGTTTTTCAGCTTCACTTTTTATTTTATGACTGTTAGGATTTAAAACTTTTAAGAACTCTAAATTGTTGTAAAAAAATTCTGTTCCTAATAAAACATTGCCCTGATCTTCTTGTCTATTATTATGAACTATAACTTCTTCAAATGCAACATTTATATACTCCACTATAGTAAAAGTTTATTAATATTAGGTTTAAGGTATTCATTATAAAAAATTTTATGTCCTTCTGCATTCAAATGAAATCCTTTATCTAAAAAGTAATCCTGTAAATTGTAATTTTCTTTTAACCATGTTAGAAAAGGTTCTTCTATATAGTATTTTTTATCTATCTTAGATGAATTAGGTATCTTCCAAACACTATAACCGCTTTTTGTACCCCAATTCCAATGATCATGAGGAATTAATATTAACTTTATTCCTTTTTTATCACACAGTTGCTGTAGTAAGTATAGACTATTTACTATTTTTGAAAGATTAAATCTACTGTAGACAAATTTTTCATATATAAACTTAACTAAACGTTGTGGAACTTGGTGTTTAAAAGTTTTTTTTGCATTAACATCAGTAGGATCTAAGCTTTGCATATATAACCATTCAGTTAAATGAAGTACTCCTGCTTCTTCAGGTGTTTGATAAGTTGTAAAATCATTATACATAAAAGGTCCATCACCGTCGGTAGGAATAGGGAACCTATTTACTGTTGTAAGTTGAAAAAGTATTAAATCATAATTTTTATTATATAACTGTTCTGTAATTTTATGAATCATATACTCTAAAGAAGAAGCTCTTTGTGCTATATTATGGATAGAGTATTCTTTATCTATTGCAAAATAATCATACCAAGCCGGTACAGTAGCTTTTAGACCTAAATTAGTAGTATGACTACAGCCTGCAATTAAAGCTTTTTTCATATTAACGGTCTTTGGTCTTCTAGGTGTTCATTTAAATTATGTAAAATATTTTCATATTTATCTAACTTCCTAATTTCTGTGCAAAAGTCTTGGTAATCAACATGATCTTTATCCCATACACACATTTCTTTATACACCTCTGGTCTTAATGAAGGCCAAGGCCAAACTTTTTGAAAATTAATTTGCATACCTTTACCACTATCACCAAAAATTCTCTGTCCCATTAGTATGAAATCTTCCATTTCTCTAAAATTTGCTTTCTGTACTACAAAATCTAACATAATCATCCTTATAGTTGGAAGTGTGCTAATAAATTCTAGATTTTCCATCAATACATCCCATTTTCCTCCTAACCTTGTTTTATTTTCATATGTGTCTTTGGTAGCTGCATCTATTGATATTTCTACCATAGTCGCATGAGGATGAATATTTTTCATTTTTTCCCAGACTTTAGGAGTGAATAATATTCCATTAGTATGTAATACTACTTCGTCTAACGATGGAAACTTTTCTTCATCTATATCTTGTAAAAACTCTCTCATCGGAGTACTATAAAATGGGTCTCCTCCTCCACTGGTATATACAGATCTTAAAGTAGGTCCATAATCTCTTGTGATTGCTTTTAGTAATAAACCTGTTCTGGTAGTCTTTTCTGGTGTATTAGGTCTAAGTTCTTCTCTACATGTTGGGCACTTTAGATTACATGAATCATCTGAACAAATTTTCACTCTATGTGGTCCATGACTATTGTACTTCTCAGGATCCCATTCACTTTTATGTTTTATATTACCAGCGGGTTTCCCTGTTCTCATTAACGTATTAAGAGCCGGGCAACTATTAGCATTACACCCTTTAAAATCTCCTGATAAATGTCCTTTCCTAACTGATACTGCAGCTTCTGAATACCAGTTTTCCATTAAGTTATCGGAAACTCTAATATTGATATCATTCCAGTCCGGGCAGCATAAGAATTGTGTTTCTTCTACTTTAGGCCAATTATCGTACTTTCTATGAAATTCAGAATATACAAACGGATGTTCACAAAAGAAGTTATTTAAATCAACTTTAGGTTTTTTATTACTCATTATAATAAATACGATTTTTCTTTATTATCTGGGCTTACTCCTTCTAAAGAATCAAACCATTCTTTTAAATGAGGAAAAGTCTCTCCAAAATTAGTTTTTCTATGCTTATCTTTTTTTGTTACTAAAGATTTAAAATCTTTTAAAATTCCATTTATGTCTCTTTCAGGTTCAGAGTATAAGTATGTTTTAAATACATCGTAACACCCTTTAAAGTACTCACCAGCTTCTTTACTAACTGTATCGTAAATTTTATCTGCATGATTAAATAATTTAGTTTCGACTTGTTGTTTAATATGAACTGGTAAAATATTCATATGGTAATAATCAGGGAATGTTAAAACATTATTTAATTCTAAATGATGGTGAGGAATTCCGTAACTTAACATCTTATCTACAAACTCTGGTATATTATAAACGTTCATTAGACCAACGGTTGAACTAGTCCTTATATCAATACCTTCTCCTAATACTCTTTTAATATTCTGGTCAACAACACTCCAGACTGTCCCAGTCCTAATATACTCTACTACTTCTCCCATCGCATCTAACGATGCTACTACTCTTAGATTATATCTATTAATATTATTAAAGTACTTCCACATTGGTACTACATCCCACTTTTTAAATTTTAACCTCATAAAATTAGTATTGTATCTTATTCTACAATCTAAATTACCAACCTCTATAAGTTTTTCCAAAATCCTATAATGTTCATCCATCATTAAAGGTTCACCACCAGCAAAATAAACTTCTTCTACTTCATCTATAAACTTATCTACATAGTAATTAACATCTTTTACACTTACATCGTTTACATGAATAAGTGCTCTAGAGGTAGTTGCTTGGCCAAACATTTCAATTTGATCTTGATACCACGATGAACTTAATTCAGGTCCACACATTCTACATTTTAAGTTACAGACATTTGAAAATCTAAAATCCCAATAGTTTAATCTAAACTCATGACTAAATCCATCTGGGTCGGTCGTCTCTACTGCTCTATCTATTCTGTGTTTCCAATTATTATTAGAACTTACTCTAAATGGCATAGTACCTATTTCTTCATGCATAAAACATCGTGTACATGCTTCTGGTTTCTCTCCGTTTAATAACTGTCTTCTTAATTCCTTAGAGTCCTCTGAGTTCCAGATATCTTCTAAAGGTTTGTCTTTCATATTACCTAGAGGCATAGAAGATTTAGAGACACAACAAGGAAATACATCACCGTTAGGCCATGTATGTTGATGAATCCAAGGTAGTATACAAAAAGTTTTACTTACTTTGTCTCCTGCGTTTTCAAGTTTAATTTTGTCCATTTTTGTCTCTTATCTATATCTGGTTTATATTCTCCTGATTCGAAGTGAGTAATCCTACCGTCGTTTACTTTAACATCGGGTATTGACTGATCTACTTCTATAGTATCGTACCATTCAACTAAGTCGGGGAAAGCTTTTCTAATGTCATGTCCTTTTCTTTTATCATACTGCTCATAAAAGGATTTAAAATCATGGTAATGTTTTTCTTTATCTTCTTCTGTTTCTACATGCCCTTGCTCTACTACATCAATATAGTTTATTAATCTTTCGATTTGAGCTTTTTCATGATCCATCATTAATGGATGATCTTTTTTAACTTCGTACCAGTCAGCTAATTTTTTATGTAGTTTCTTTTTTTCACTATCTGGTAAGTTTAATGGTGACATAAATGCTGGCCATCTAAGTATGTTTAAATCAATACCTGGGTTGTTCATACCGTATTTTTCTTTAAGTACGAACATATCATCCATAAATTTAGTTATAGAGTATAGACATAATGAATTGATAGTCATCATACAAATTACTTGTCTGAAGTTTCCTTCTTCTATTACCCTAACTAGATTGTTTCTCCATACATCCCATACTAATCCATCTCTAATATATTCTGCTTGTATGCCAAATGCTTCACAAGAAGTATATAAATCGAACTCTTTAATAGGAAGTGTATTAGACATATCAATTAACTTATTAATTAACTTATCATTTACTCCAAGATTAGAATTAACAGCTAGTCTAAGATTAGGTGCAGGTATTTTTTGCATATTCTCTAAAAACTTCCAGAAGTTAAACGATGCAGAAGGTTCTCCACCGGTTATTCTAAGTTCTTGCAAGCCGGGAGCAAGTGTTGGCCACCATTCTATAAATGCATCTACATACGGATTATCTTTATTATTTTTACCAAAGATGTCTGCCCATGAACCATCTGAATGATATGCACCTGCTGAGGTTGTTTTAAATTTCTGATAAGGTCCGTTCTCTTCTATATCTTTCGCCCATGTAGTTGAGTAACCAGTATTACAGTATGAACAAGCAAAATTACATGTTCTGTCAAAAGATACTTCTACGGTCTTTAGAGGTATGTCATAATCCCATGGCAATTCAGCTAATTCAGCTATATCTTCATCAGAGTATATCCTACTTTTAAAAACTCTATCTCCTACTGAGTCGTTTTTAATATCCTCTACCTTCCAGCAATATGAACACTCTGCTGGTCTAACGCCTTCAAGCATCATTTTACGTATTTTCTTTTTGAAAGCAGTATTATGTAATGCTGAAGGATTGGTTTTAATCTCTTCTAAGTCTATTGGATGAGGTAAGGGCAAGTGACAGGAGTTTGTATATCCATGTCCTAGATGCAAACTTGCATTATACCACTTTGCTGCACAAAAACTAGTACTAACTGAGTTAAGATGTTTATCTCTCCATTCTACTAACTGATTTGACATTAAATTTTATGTATAAAGTTACAATTATCAGTAACATCTACTGATTTATCGAATATAAATTCTTCAAACTTATGGTGACATAGTAATTTTTCTTCCTCTTTTACTTTAAATTCATGTAAATTTATATCTACAAAATTTAAATTAAATCCATTCTTAGGAAAATTACCAGCACCAAATATGATATGAGGTTCTTCTTCGTATGCATATCCTTTTTCTTCTAAATCTACTTCCTGTACCTCTCTATCATTTATAAATACTGTAAAAGTTTTATTTATTTTATGTATCCATCTTATTCTTAATTTTATTCCATCAAATATAGGAACAGCTAAATCCCAGTAGTTAGATTTTTTCTGTCCATCGGAGATAGTAAATAAAAGTTTACCGTTATATACGTCTATTGCTGTATAATGAGGTACTAAAGCAAATACTGTCCCTATTACATTTTCTACTTTATTGAGAGTTACATCTAAATAAACCTCAAAATTACTTTTACCTGTAAGTATTTTATTAGCAGGATATTCTGGTAATATACTGCAAACATTACTAGGCCAAAATAACCATGGATGTCCTTCTTTAATATGAAGCATATAATTCTTTTAATTCAGGAAATGTTTCAGTAAAGTTAGTTTTTCTTCTTCTGTCTAACTCATTTACAAACTTTACAAATTTAGTTCTTTGAGTTTCTACATCAAAATCTCCTTTACCTATAGCATAATCATATATTCTCTTAATTTTTTGTATTTCTACATCAGTAAAACCGTAATTATCATGAGTAAACTCTTTCATACCGTAGTATAAAGCTTTTTTTGCTGATTTAAGTATAAGTTTTTTATGATCTTCATCTAATATCTTTACAGATAGATGTGCAGGCCACCTTAAATATGAAGTATCTAACTGAATAGGAGAAATCGAATATCTCTGTCCATTAGCATACTTCTTCTTAAGTTCAAAAACTTTATCTATAAGTTCATCATAAGTAAACACCGATAAAGCATTGAAAGTAGCCATTATATTGACTGTAACTTTCGGTAATCTGGTTAAGATCTTTTCTACATTACTCCAAAACTTATCTGTTTTAAGACCATGTCTGGTATATTCAGCTTGTTTGCCGAAAGCTTCTATAGATGAGTATACTATAAGTTCACGTACCTTATTATTATTAGATAAATCTTCTGCTAAATCTATAAACCTATCTATAAGTTTATCAGGAACTCCTAAATTAGTATTTATTGATAATGATATTTGTTGATTCTGTTTATAGTTGTCTTTTATATACTCTAACGAGGTAAAAGTATCTTTAGATAATAATGGTTCACCTCCTGTAATTCTAAAAGTGTGTAGATCAGGAAAGATAGTTGGCCACCATTGTCTGAAAGCAACAAGATATGGATTATGTTCTGATTTTTTATAAGGAAATTCGTTCTTTTGTTTATAGTATTCTATATCATTAAAATTATCTACGTCTTTATACGGTCCAAATTCTTCTATTTCCTCTACCCATTTAGAAGAATATTGAGGTCCACAATAAGCACATTTAAAATTACATGTATTAGAAAAACTAACTTCTAGATATCTTGGATTATAGTCTTCATCCCATTTTAAACTTTTTATTTTATCAAACTGATCTATAGACCAAGCCTCGGATGATTTAAAAACTCTATCAGAAAATGCTTTTGAACTATCTTCTACGTTCCAGCAGTAGTTACATTCAGAAGGTCTTTTACCTTCAAGCATTTCTTTTCTTTTTCTCTTTTTAAACTTAGTATTATGTAAAGCAGAAGGGTTAAGTTTAAGTTCAGATAATGGAATTTTATGCTGTACCGGATGATGACAAGAATGTGTCATACCGGTTCCCAAATGCATAGTAACCTGAGTCCATTTTGCTAAACAAAACCCACATCCTACCTTATCTAATTTTCTTTTTACTTCAGCTGGGTTCATAATGTAATATCTAACATACTAGCAAATGGTGTAAGTTCACGTCTTTCTACTAATTTATATTTTAACTGTTTAATGCCGTCTCCTTTGTAATCCCAACTTCCTTTTTGCATTTCTAGAATATATCTTCTTTCGTTTCTAGCTGTTGTTTCACCTTTTACGAATTTACCGTCTACTATACCTTCATCAGGATGAGGTAAGCACCTCATTCTACCTTCTACTCTGTGTGGAATTATAGAATTAGGAACTCTAATATCTTCTTGTTTGACTTGAGCATTAAAATTTTCTACTGGTGTTTTAGGGTACTTAAAATCTACATCTAGTACTAATCCTTCATCAGGTCTTTTCTTATGTAAATTTTTTACTTCTTTTGGTGTAAGTGCTCTATCCCATGCATGTATCATTGCTATATCTCCTTTGAAATATTTGAAAGAACTTTCATTTGCTTGAGAAGGAGACATACCTAAATAGTAATCATTACTACCGTAATTTTTTAACTTACCGTCAAATCTTAAAGGTGAAGGACTTCCTAATCCTACTTTAGAATCTATTTCAGTACCGTTTAAGTATAAATGAGCTAAATGATCTTCTTCACTAATCACTGCTGTTATCCAACTCCATTGTTTGTCATATCTTTTTAACCACATATAGTTATGTTTGTTAAATACATTCCAAAACGTAAATGATAATGCTCTTGAATTATTAAAAGATAATCCATAATCATATCCAGGTAATCTAACTATTGGATACTCTACATATTTTCTTTCTTTATCACCTATAAGGAACACAGAGTTCTTTTCTGGTTGTTGGTAACATCTTACTAAAGCTGATATTGTATGAGATCTTTGAGTTAGAGCTTTAAAATCTCTTTGATATGGTATCTTAGCATAAGAATCTATACCATTAAAATGTAAATAGTTTTGCTTTTCTAAAGTTATAGGTAAATAAGTATCATTAGTTAAACCTTCTAAATGACATCTCCAAAATAGATCATCATCTTCCATACCCCAGTCCCAATAATCGTTAGAGTAACCGTTAGTTGCTTCTACTTGTTCTTTAGTAAATAAAACTGCACCACCGAAATACTCATGGTACTTTAACTGGTATTCCATTTGCTGTATCTTAGTAGCTATATGTCTAGGAGCTTTTTCAGGATATGAATAATCAGCTCCACCATCTTCATCTGGTATCATATCAATATCATGCCATACTATATAGTCACAGCCATCTTCAAATGCATGTTTAGCACCTATATTTTTAGTTGCACCCCTATTAAAGAGTTTATCATCTACCTGATGAACAATGTATATTTGAAAGTCTATGCCTTGATTTTTTAAGTATTTACCTATCTTAGGTATAAACTCATGCATATGTAACTCTCTATTTCTATAAGGAACACAAACTCCTAACTTATGACTCATATTTGTACTTCTAAATGATGAAAATTATTATTAACAAACTCATCTCTTATTTTATAGTTATTAGGTAAAGTAGATATACCATCTTCTGTATATTTAGATCTATCGTTATAAAATTTAGAGTAGTAATTTATTTGATTTTTTCTACTATTCCAACTAACCCAGTAACCGTCTTTATATCCATTTTCACTATGAGGTAAAACTTTAAATTTACCATCCTTTCTACAGGGTATTGGTATAGCAGTTTCAGTTGTATATTGAGTAGTTATTTGATAAGTATTACTTACATAACCATCATTACCATTACCAGTTAAATCTATAACTCTACTATCATCTAAAAATTTCATATCATAGTATAATCTAAGGAACTCTGAGTCTTTAAATTTAAATAGACTATTATTAACATTTGCAGTTATTTGCTTACATAAATCATCATCTAATACTTCATTATAAACAGCAAAAGAACTAATACTACCATTAAACCAGTTTTGTTTTGCATCTCTTTCTGGATTACCTACACCTAAGTACAAAAAGTCTTGCTCTTGTAATGGTATTAACTTATCAAAGAAATTATGATTAACATACTCCCCGTTTATAAACATCTTTATATCTGGTACGTATTTACCGTAATCATCTTTCGAGTTAGAAGCCAT
>Ga0181377_1000564_pt1 | contig 13797 bp, 11 predicted proteins | sample LowvirmetaG_9_FD_130160 | JGI IMG/M metagenome (GOLD analysis project Ga0181377, IMG submission 130160) | Marine viral communities from the Subarctic Pacific Ocean - Lowphox_13 viral metaG | ecosystem: Environmental > Aquatic > Marine > Oceanic | place: Subarctic Pacific Ocean | collected...
CGAGTCTGCTCAATAGTAACACAAGGTACATACTTAACCTTACTAATATCAAGACCGATACGTTCAGCACCTTCAGGGTCAACAGCATTCTCAGTATCAAAGATTACAGGAATCAAACCTTCTTTCTGAGCATTAGCCAGAATCTTAAGAACAAACAATGTCTTACCAGTCATTGACTCACCACCAAGCATCGTTACTCGACCTTTAGGAATACCTCCATGAATAGAGCCTGAAACGATAGCATTAAGAACATAACTACCTGTATCAATCCAACCACCTACTCGAGATAGAGTACTATCTTCAAGGTAAGTAGCAAAAGGGTTAATCTTATCAATAGAGTCAAGAGCCGCTAGGGTATCTTTATCAAAATTACTCATACAATAGTATTATAGATGTTAAAAGCTAATAATCAACTACAGCTTTCTGCTTTATCGAGAGTTTCTTTAATTTTCTTATGAGATGCTTCACCTCTAAAGTTAGTACTATAACCTTCTGGTTGAAACGCACCACGAAGTATTAACTTTTCACCCCTATAACCTTTTTGAATCTTGAACGGGTAAAGAGTACCACCATTACCACCATATCTCTTAACTGAACTCTCGACAAGCTCAGTAATGTACTCTTTAATATCATCACCCTCTTTAAATGGTTTAGTAGATCCAGAACTAGCTGCTACAACCGCCCGCTGTTGATCTGTATGCTCATGAGTAAGCATACAGCAAGGAGCAGGCATATATTCCTTATAGCCCAGTTCATTACAAACTTCTACCAATACATCATAAAGCTCACTATCTTTTAACTTTATACTCATACTCTTTAATTATAAGCTACCTTTTCTACAAAATCAACATAAAAGGGCTACCAGACGTCTGGTAGCCCTTTTGTTTACTAAGCCATCCAATTTACTTACGCTTCTTCACCAGCAGCTCCAAAGAGCTGAATTACTTCTGGCTCTTCTGCAGGAGCTGGAACCTCAGCTGGGTTGTTAATAGCATGATACTGAGCAGTAATCTGCTTATTAAGCTTAACAGTTGAAGTAGCAATACTAGACTTATTGAAGGTCCACTCATTTTTCTGCTTATCACCTTCAATAAACTCCATAAAGAGGTAAGGGAAGGTCTGAACCTGAAGCTGACCACTCTGCGGATCAGGCTGAACATGAACAATAACAGGGTTATTGAGGGTAATGGTTTCGTCCGTCTGACCAGTCTCAACACCGATAACGGTACGGCCGGTCTGATCAACAATAGCTTTAATTTCTTTTAGATTACTCATACCCCTATATTATGGATGCTACCTACAAATAATCAACTAGTTGATTAAATTTTTTTTCTACTTAAATATCTACATGCTCAATCCTAATGCTGGTAAGTCAATCTTTGTTCAGATAGCATCATTTAGAGATAGCCAACTTCTGCCTACTCTAAGAGATATGATTGATAAGGCTACAGAGCCAGAGAATCTTAAAATCTGTATCTGTCATCAACATCATGTAGATGATGAATGGGATAACTTAGATGAATATAAGGATGATGATCGTTTCATTATTATAGATGTAGATGCTAAAGAATCTAAAGGAGTTTGTTGGGCAAGGAATCTTATACAGCAAGAGTATGATGGTGAAGACTTTACTTTACAATTAGATTCACATCATAGGTTTGTTGAGGATTGGGATGTTGAGCTAAAGAATGAAATACTTCAACTGCAGCTACAGGGATATGACAAGCCTCTTCTCACCGGGTATATCTCTTCCTTTCACCCTTCGCTTCCTAAAGATAAGTGGGCGAAGGAGCCATGGCAAATGAACTTCGATAGATTTACTCCTGATGGGGTTGTATTCTTTTCACCTGGATCTATACCAAACTTCGAGGATCTTAAAACTCCTATCCCAGCTAGATTCTATTCTGCACACTTCTGCTTTACACTAGGTGTCTTCTGCGAGGAAGTTCAGCATGACCCGGAATACTATTTTCATGGGGAGGAGATTACAATAGGTGTTAGAGCTTATACAAAAGGTTATGATATTTTTCACCCACATAAGATTGTAGCCTATCATGAATTTAGTAGAGACTATAGGCCAGATAAGCATTGGGATACATATAGTAACTGGGGTAACCACAATGAGCATACCTTTAAGTGTATGAGAGAGCTTCTTGGTATTGATGGTGAAGGAAAAGAAAAGGATCGTTATGGTAAGTATGGGTTAGGTAAAGAAAGAACTGTTCAAGATTGGGAGGAGTATGCAGGTGTACAGTTTGCAACAAGGAAGGTGAAGCGTGAAACATTAGATAATTGCTTGCCTGGTACGGGTGATAGTAAATGGTGTAACGTTTATAAGCATTTTGTTGATATTGATATGAGTAACTTTTCAGAAGATGATTATACATTTTGTGCATTAGCGCTACACGATAAAGATGGTAATACGATTTTTAGACGGGATGCAGATGCAGCTGAAATTAAAGAATGGCAGAAGAAAGATATACAACCCATATTATTTAACGAGGTAATAGATGATATTATTCCACATGAATGGGTTGTTTGGCCTCATAGTGAGAGTAAGGGGTTTGGGGAGAGGTTAAGTGGCCTTACAGGTAGGTAGTTATAAATAAGTGTATGTCAGCTCATCACCCTTATGATCATGAGACTATCTTTGTACAGATGGCTTCATATAGAGATCCACAGCTGTTACCTACGCTAAGAGATTTGTTTGAAAAGGCTACATCACCCGACTTACTACATGTATGTATATGCTGGCAACATAATAAAGAAGATGAATGGGATAAGCTTGAAGAGTTTGCTGATCATCCTAATGTTACAATTTTAGATATTGATTCAAAAGATTCTAAAGGCGCTTGTTGGGCGAGAAACATGATTCAACAAGAATATAAAGGTGAAGATTTTACATTTCAACTTGACTCACATCATAGATTTATCGAGGGTTGGGATGATGAGCTTAAGTCAATGTATTACCAGTTAGAGTTGCAAGGTAAGAATCCTCTTATAACTGGATACATTCCCGGTTATAGTGAAAGGACAGGAAAACCTATTCAGAATGAACCATGGCGTTTAGCTTTTAATTACTTCGGGCATGATGGACCTCTACATACTGTACCAGAGGATATACCTAACTGGAAGGGTTTAAATGGACCAGTTAATGCTAGGTTCTTCTCAGCACACTTTGCATTTACAGATGGTAAGTTTAGTACTAAGGTTCAGCATGACCCAGAAATGTATTTTCATGGAGAAGAGATTACTCTCGCGGTGAGAGCATATACCCATGGCTACGATCTAGTTCACCCTCATAAGGTTATTGCTTGGCATCACTACGGTCGGAAAGGTAATCCAAAACATTGGGATGACGGTCATGATGATTGGCATGATACTAATGCTGAATCATTTTCAAGGACTAGGAAGCTGCTGGGTATTAATAATGAAAGATTTAAAAAGGGATTCAAATATAAATATGGTTTAGGTACAGTACGTTCTTTAAAGGAGTATGAAGCTTATGCAGGTGTACGGTTTAAGGATAGAAGTGTTCAGCAGTTTACATTAGATAAACACCATCCACCTAACCCTTCATTTAAAACAAAGAAAGCGTATAATGCATCCTTTCTTAATATTTTTAAACACTGTATTGATCTTGCTTTTGATGCTGTTCCTCAAGAAGAATTTGCTTGTTGGGCTGTAGCTTATAAAGACAAAGATGGTAATGAACTTTATCGATATGATATACAACCAGAACATATTAAGAATCTAACAAACCCTAAAAAGGAAGATTATATTAAGATCTGGACAGAGTTTAGCACTACCTCACAACCTACATCATGGGTTGTATGGCCAAACACAAAAGAGGGTGGTTGGACAGATGCACCATTAGTAGGAAATATTTAATATGAATACAACAATAGTATCAGGTCTCTGGGACATTAAACGACATAATAGAAGCTTTGATCATTACGTAGAAGCTTTTGAAAGGTTTTTATCGATTGACAAGTCTATGTATTTATATGTACCAGAAGAGTTAGAAGACTTTGTATGGCAATATAGAAGTCCAGAAAATACCTATGTTAATATCTTCGGCTTAAATGATGTTAAAAGGATGTATGAACCATTCTGGGATAAGACTCAAGAGATAAGAACATCCGAAGAGTGGGTTAAGCGTGCTGGTTGGTTGGAGGACTCTCCACAATATAGGTTAGAGTACTATAACCCTATTGTGCAATCAAAGATGTTTTTACTTAATGATGCATCTATCTTTAATCCATTTGATACAGAATATTTTTATTGGTTAGACGCTGGTATTACCAATACTGTTCCTGAAGGTCATTTAAGGGATAAGCCTGTTTTAGATAGTTTACATAAGTTTACTACAGAAGATGAATTCATGTTTGTAGCCTTTCCTTATGAAGCTAATAATGAGATTCATGGCTTTGAATATCCTGCTATTAATGATTATGCAGGTGATGACGTCAAATATGTCTGCAGGGGTGGTCTGTTTGGTGGTCATAAAAAGGCCTTAGGAAAAGCAAATGGAGAGTATTACCATCTACTCAACACAACTCTAAGTGATGGTTACATGGGTACTGAAGAATCTATCTTTAGTATAATGGCTCATGATGATCCGTATACTTATAGACGATTTGAAATAGAAGGTAACGGCTTAATTGTAAAACTGACTCAAGACATTATTGATAATAAAGCGAAGTTGGTTGAGCTCGATGACAACTTCGTTAAAAAGAGGTATCAGACAAAAAGAGTAGTTCCAGACAACATAACAAAAGATGTTAAGACAAATGTATACATGCTCACATTCAATATGCCTGAGCAAATGATACATACACTCGATACAATGGTAGAAACTAAGGGTCTTATGACCCATCCCGACCTATTTGTATTTGATAACTCTACAGATCCAGATGCGATGGTGGAAAATCAACAAATAGCTGAGCAGTATGGTCTTGAATATATATCTTTAAGTGGAAATATAGGTATTAATGGTGGTAGGCAGGCAATTGCTGAGCATTTTGATCAATCGGACGCTGATTATATGATATTCTTTGAGGATGACATGACTTTTAACACTTCAGAGTCAGATGGTGAGTATTGTCGTAACGGGTTTAGAAAATATATACCTAATATTTACGAAACTATCCATAAGATTATGCATCTTGAAGGGTTTGACTTCCTAAAGCTGTGCTTTACAGAGGTATTCTTCGATAATGATAAACAATGCTCATGGTATAACGTACCTCAAGATGTTAGAGAGGAATATTGGCCTAACTACTGTAATTTACCAAAAATGGGCTTAGATCCTAAGTGTCCTAAGACTTCCTTTGGTAATATTAGTACAATAGATGATGTATCATATATTACTGGTGATATATACTACTCGAACTGGCCACTAATTGTAAGTAAAGAGGGTAATCGTAAGATGTTTATTGAGGATAAGATTAAGCATCCGTTTGAACAGACTTGGATGAGTCAAATGTTTCAGAAGACAAAGAAAGGAAAGCTGTCTCCAGCAATCCTTCTTGCAAGTCCGATTTGGCACGATAGAATCAAGTTCTATAAAGCCGAAGATCGACGAGAATGTTAATTATTTTAAACCAGGAACTTGCTTAGCAAGTTCACGAGCTTGTTCAAGAGCCTTTTGAGCTTTCTTGGATGGAGCTGTTGATGCTGCACAAATCTCTTCAAGTGCTGCTACAATAGTAACAATAGCTTGACGAGCTGCTTCAAGTTGAGGTGATCCAAATGCACCTTCACCTTTATCATCACCATTTACAGTTTGCTTAATAATGCTGAGAAGGGCAAGAGTGCCTTGTATCTGACCACGTTTGTATGCAGGGTGGCCTCCTGGCTTACCATCGAGATGTGGTTTATCTAAGTATGATGTTTCACTCATATAGTTATTTATACGCTGTTTTAAATTATGCAAATAGATCAAAGAGCTCAGTCTTAACATTCTCAGTTGGCTTACGAAGCGACCAACCAGCATTATCATAGAATCGAGCAATAGATTGATATAGAATCTTATCAAACATCTTTTCATAATCGATCTTGAAGTGATCGTTAAACTCTTCTGGCCAGTCATACTTAAAGCCCATGCTTGCTAACCCAAACTTATTAGGTTGCTCAATATACATAAAGCGAACCTTATCACCTGAGGTAATATCTTCGTACTTATTACCAGTACCAAGTTTCTGTAGCATCTGATTATGATAGTAAGCTGACTTTGCATGTACAGGCATACCTTTAACAGTCTCAAAGCCCTTACAAGCTACAGCATACTTCTCAAAGTTCTGTACACCCATAACAAAGGCAATCTCATCAGGTCCAAGAGTCTTGAAAGTCTCATATGCTTCGGTGAAGATCTTATTTGTCTTTGCAAGGTCCTGAGTACTAAGCATGGTCTCAATAATACCCTTTGCATAAGGCTTGATAGCATTAGGCATCGTAGTACGAACAACCTCAACACCAGTATACTTATACTTATTCTCTTTGATACCCTCATCGTCAAGGATATGCATAACGTAGCGCTTCTTCTGAAGGAAGAGACCAACATCAGCAATCATCTCACGCTTGAATACAAATCGAGAGTCTTTAGTTAGTAGCGCTTTTTCAGCCCACTTTGTAATACCCTCATTAAGGTCATCTTCAATACGTTGAATCTCGTCATAGGTTTCCTGATGAACAAGACCCTTCTCTTCATCCTCCCAGAACTTAATACCATTCTTAATAAGAGGGCTGATGGAGATATACGATGAGTCAGTATCGTTATAAATAATGCATTCCTCAAGATCGTGATCACTAATCTCTGTATCAATATTATCACGAATATAACGCTTAAGTTGGTTGTTAGACTCTTTAATAACAGCCTGACCGGTTAGAGTAACACTCGCAGCAATATCATCATCACCAATAGGAGCATTTTTGTTACCCATATAACCATAACAAGAGTTAATCAAAATCTTAATAACCATCTGCGAAGTATTAAGACGTTCAACCTCATACTTAAGATCAATATTATTAGGATCCTTCTTAAGCTTTTTCATATTAGTGAAAAGCTTCTTCTTAATCTCAACACGCTGATTATAGTAGTACTCCAAGAACTCAGGAATGATACCCTGCTTCTTCTGGCTGAAAAGGAACCCTGCCTTTGATAAAGCGCAGTCTTCATCCTTTAGAAACTTTACAAACTGAGGTCTCGTCAATTCGAATTGACGACCAGAGGTATGTTGAATAACAACTCTATCAGCGTCATGCTTCTCAATCTTACCCACCTTAGTTTCAGGAGAAGTATTGAGAGAGATCATAACGTTAGGGTATAGAGAGTTGGCATCAAAGGAAATAATATTCTCCTTGAACCCACGTTTAGGTTCTGCAACATATGCACCAGGATTCTTATGATCCTTATTACCACTACGAACGAAAGTAGATATAACTTCCTTACGATTACGAGCTCGAATAGTTAATGCACCATTAATAACCTGAATAGTACCCATAGCACCTTCAAGGGTAGTTAGACCAACATAAGATAGCATTCTAAGCAAAGGAATGTATTGAAGCTTCTCCTCAAGCTTGACGAGAAGGTTAACATCCTGAATGTTGTAGTCAATAAACTTATTCCAGTCTTGATCGGCAAGTTCGTGAAGAGCCAAGCCTTCATAATCAATCTTCTTCTGACCCAACTCAAGCTCTCCGATAGAGTCAAGCTTATATGACTCCCGCAGCTTAAGGCAGAAGCGCTTATATACGTCGAGATAATCCAAACAAGCAACACCATCAACATGATAACGTTTCTGCTCTTGACCAAACTTACCACGAATCTGTCTGAAGTAGACATTCTTAAGAGGAGAGAGTCTTTCAACGAACTCAGGTCCGAGAACATGCTCCATACGATTAATAATGTATGGAATATCAAAGAACTCGGAGTTCCAACCACTGAGAATATCCGGATAGTCTTTCTCAAGATATTCAAGGAATGCAATAAACATTGCACGCTCATTTTTACAATAAACGTAATTAAGATCATCACGACCTTCACCGGTATAAGGCTTAATACCAAATGTATGGAACATCTTGCTAAAGTTATCCCAACATGTAATAACGTTAACGGTATGAGTAGGGTTATCTACATCAGGAAAGCTATCAACAGAGTAGGTCTCAATATCGAGGAAGCAATACTTGATAGGATGCTCAGAAAACTCAGGCTTTTCATTATCACGCCAGTAACTCTCAAGTAAGAACTGTTGTGCAGGAGGAGAATTCTCAAAGACCCGCTTTACTCCAGAGTCGTTAAGGAACTTATAACGACTATATCCGTTACGAAACTTACGCTTCTTAACTTTAGTACCGAAGATGGATGTCTTATCACCTCTACTATCTTCAAGATAAAGGAACGGCTCGAAAGAACACTCTCTACGAACTCGTCTACCTTTCTCATCCCAACCAAAAAGGGTAACAGACTCTTCACGTCCGTTATAAACTACGTTTCTATACATCTAAATTAATTATACCAGAGTTCCTTAAGGATTCCACTTCTTAAGTGCCTTACGTCTTGGGTCACCATATGGAGTTTCAAGCGCTTCAATATGACAAGCAATATTATTTCCTGACTCAAGTATACGACCTTCACCAATTTCACGAAGCTTACCAATATTCTGGTAGTAGCGCTTACTATTCTTTTTATTCAAGATCCAATCAATCTTTTCTTCAAACTCTTCTGGTGTACTGAACTTAAGATCATCTGGTGCAGTAGAGTATGTCTCCATATCTTGACATAAGCAAGGAATACCAAGTGTACAAGCTTCAATAAATTTAATATCTGACTTGGAATTATTAAAGTTATTAACTTCGAGTGGAGCTACCATCATCTGAGCACCAAGATTGTTAATGAATGATGGGTATTCAAGAAGACTCTTCCAAGCATGAAACTCAATCTTACCTGACTTAACGAGATCTGTTAATGGTGGTGGATAAGCACCAACAAATATCCATTGATACTTACTTACTGTCTTACGAATAACATCACAAACAGCAGACATATCATCCTTACCACCTGCTTTATTATCTACATCATAGTGAGCACCGGAACCTGTATAAAGAATTCGTGGCTTCTTTTTATTAGCATCATAGTTCTGCTGAACTTTACCACGGTTATACAAATGACCCATCCAGAAGTGAGGTACAAAGTTAGGAATAACAGTAACTTCCTTCTTACCAGTCTTTTCCTGGTATAATTTACGCATAAAGTCACAAGTTACAGTAATTTCATCACACTCATTCATGATATCAATACAGTTCTGACGAATCTCATCATTATCAAAGGCAAACTTAAACTTATTATAGTCTGGAATCTCTTCTCTAAAGACTACATCATCAACTTCATAAATAATTTTAAAGTTATGCTGCTTTTGTACCTCTTTAAGGTGACGTACAAAGTCTAACTGTGATTTAGATGCTTGTCTTTGTAGTTTAACTGCTTTTACACCTTGATACCAACGTGGATCAGCTACCATTGCAGTAGTACTTTGACTAATACCTCTACCAGAAGCATTAATAACATTTTCTGGCCATAAGATACGCCAATGTCCACATCCAGAATAATCAGCAAGGTAGTTAATATACCTACTCATCGATGTTTCACGAGGAGCAGGCTTCTTTGCTTGAGGTTGAGCAGAACGTTTACCTGGAAAAGGTGAAGCGAACGGGGAAGGAAACGGGTTAGTATTTAACATCACCTGTATTATAAACTATACTTCTGTGTATGCAACTCTTTTTGTAATTCCATTCTCTTTTTCGAGGAAAATTACATCTCCTGTTGCAGCTTTAATGGATTCCTTACGGTGAGAGATAACAATCGAACACTCATCTAACTCTTCTGTTCGATCTTGAAGTATTTGAGTAACTAACTCAATACCTTTATCATCGAAAGAGGAATCAAACAACTCATCATAGATAGCGAGATTATATTTAACACCACCTTGAAGTCTACGCAAGTCGGAGAAGGTAAACAAACAAGCAAGGTCAATAGACTTGCGTTCAGCTCCAGAAAAGTTAAAGTATGAACAAATTTTATTCTTCTCATTAACAATCTCTTCTTCAAAGAACTCATTAAAGATACAATAAGAGTTAGAGTCAAGCTTCTTAAGATATCCCATAAGCTTACTATTAAGTAGCTCAAGCAAACGAGTAACAATATAAGATTTTACACCCTCTTCAGATACAACAAGCTTAACAATATCAAGTTTAGCTAGATGTTTTCGGAACCCAGCTACTTTCTCTTCAATATCTTTAAGACGCTTACCGGTTTCGGCAATGGTAATATCAAAGTCCGTATTAACCTCTTCAACATGTTTAAGATCAATCTTAAGCTCTTCATCCCAAGCTAAGAGCTGATCAACGCGTTGCTTAATACCTTTACGTTCTTGATTAGCTATTTTAACTTCTGATAACTTATGGGTCTGATTGTTAATAGCAGCCTGAACTTTTGTTTTAACTTCTTTAGCATTATCTAGAGCTGCACCAACAACCTTAATGTTCTCAGCCATAGCAATCATCTTTTCCTTAAGAGTTATCTTTTCTTTCTCCATATATTCCACATCATGGTCCTCCATAGGACGTAGACATACAGGACAGTTATCTTCATCTGTACCTATTTTATTATATGAAGTCTTATTATGAGTTAGTTCTGCCTTTTTCTCAGATACATTACCAGTATACTCGTTAATCTTCTCGTCACAAGTAATAAGCTTATTTTTAAGCTCTTCAATTCTTGTTTCTACTTTTGAAGTATCACCTTCAACAAACTCTTCAAGCCTTGCTTCAAGCCTTTCAAGCTCTTCTGTATTATTCTTTTGACGTTCAAGATAGAGCTTCTTCTTTTCCAGTCGACGTTTAATAACTGCATCTTGCTGACTCTTATAACTCTTAAGATTATGATCAACCTCTTGCATCTTCGCGACTTCTATATCTTGCTCACGCTTAAGCTCGTTATATTCAACACGAAGCTGGGATAACATCTGAGAGAAGACTTCCATACCGAAGATATCTTCAATGAACTTACGCTTCTCAATCTTAGACTTAGCCATGAAAGGGACTGCATTATTAACAGTCATAATAACACAGTTCTGAAAGATAGAAGGGGTAGCAGAAGTTACATCTGTAATAAACTTATTTGTATTACCAATACTATCACGAGTAACATCAACACCATCTTCAAATAGAAATACTTTAGATGGGTTAAGGTGACGTACAATCTTAAAATTACGAGTACCTTTTGTATCAATAACCTCAAAGTCTAACTCAACATGAGTCTTACCACCAGTAATGTTATTAGGAATAAGATCTTTCTTCAACTCACGAAGAGTATCACCGAAGATAGCAAAGTAGATAGAGTCTGCAATAGTACTCTTACCAATCGCATTACGACGATCTGGCTTATCTTTATTAGCTCCAGTAATAACATGAAGACCTTTCTCGAAAGATACTTCAACAGGCTCTTCACCAACCGAAAGGAAGTGCTGAATAGCTACACGTTTAAAATTTACTTGTTTCATCGTTTACAACGCTCGTACAATCCGAGAGTATATTCAAGTATAGCCTCTTTATTGTCAGGTGCAAGCTGATTTATGTATTCCTCAATAGCTTCTTCAACTGCCACGCCTGACATGTCTTCAATATCTTCTCGATTCTCAACAATACGATTGAAGTTAATATCATAGTCAATAGTAAACTCTTCTGGCTTAAGATTAGTAAGTACTCTTACAAGTACATCTAAATCATCTTGAGAGATATTCATATCAACCTTAAGCTTAACAATATTACCTGTTATACGATTCTTAATAATTTCATTCAAGTCACCTGCTTCAACAAGCTCACTCAAAGGTACTTTATTATATTCAGGTGATACATTATTAGCAAAGAACTCATACTCCATTGATTCAAGATCAAGAGTATGATAACCTTTCTGATTACCTGCATCACCAAAGTCCATCTGAAATGGGTTACCAACATAAAGAATGGTACCAGCACCAAACTTCTTCTCATGACGAGTATGGAAGTGACCAGATACTACAAGCTCAGACTTCTTAAGTAGGTCTTTAATACTAACACCTTCTTCACAAACCTTAAAAGCATTCATCTTAAAGGTCTCAATCTCGAAATGACCAACTATAAGGTCACTTTCTTCAATCTCTGAGGTAGGTGTATTCCATGGACAGAAGGAAATCTTCTTATCAAAGGCTTCAACTGTCTGATACTTCTCAAGTACCGTTACATTCTTTCTATTCTTGAATATAGACAGAGAGTTTACATCTGTTCTATGTTTATAGTAAATATCATGATTACCGGTAATAGCAATCAAGTTAAACTCAGAGAGAATGTCAAGTATATCAGCTGATATCTGCAAAGTGTTAACAGATATCTCAGATCTATTATGATGCCAATCACCTGCAAAGATAAGGTCTTTAATACCCTTACCTCTACACTCATCTCTAAACCAATGAGCCCATTCTACTGCATATCCATGCCAGGCAGCACTATTCGAATGAACACCTAGGTGCAGATCACTAAAGATAGCAACCTTAGGCTTTTTAATACTGGGAATCATCATCAACAGGTTTTACATAAACAGTACCATGAGTATTTTCTGGATTACTCATATACTCCTCATATACCTTCTCTTTATAGTTTGTTATTGCTTGGTGATGTTTCTTTTCCTTTTTAATACGGTTAATGAAAGCATGATAAGCAATAGTAGTAAAGTAAGAGAAGGGATTAGAGTTATTCTCAAACTTATACTTCTTATATTTTAGAGCTGCATACATTTTAATCAATGCATCCCCAATCATGTCATCTTTATATGAGTAGTTAATGAAGCTTCCATTATAGCTCAGACCGTAGGCAATCTTTTTTATATTTTCTGCCAAGTCATCTGTTAAGACGTCTGAGTCGTAGTACTTCTGCAGACTCGCCTTAAATTCCTTAGGCTTAATATAATACTCTTCTTTATTGGACATATTCAAATTTAATTATAGCCTACAGTTCAGAGAGATCAACTAATTTCTGTCTCTTTGTACTGAATCTTCTCCTTATCATAAATGGCCATGCGCTTTTCACAGTGAGCTTGACCATAATTAAGCTTATCACACATATCGAATATGATTAGCTTTGATTTAGAGTCATGCTTACGTAAACCACGACCAATTGACTGTACAGTTCGAATAAAACTCTTACCTCCGGAGGCAAAGATGATGTTATGAAGGTTTTTAACGTTAACTCCTGTTGCAAAGATAGCACTAATGGCAATAACTACAACATTAGTTTCTGTTTCCATGATCTGCTTGATCCTTTCCCTCTCTTCAACATCAACTGAGCCTTGAATGAAGTAAACTCTCTTACCTTCAATCTTATTTAGGTATTCTTCTACAATTTCACCATGAGCAATGTGATTAACCATAATAAGAGTATTATTAGGCAGCTTGCTAACAAGGGATTGGATAATAGTATTGCGTCTATCATGATTATAAATGTAATCCAGTTCGTCTCTATAGCCAGATGGCCCACTGAAGTGTGGTTTAGGGCTATAATTGATGTTCATTATCTTAACATTGACATTAGTAAGGAAGTTTTCCAATCGAAGCTCATAAGAGTTCTTCTCATAAATGATTGGACCAAGCTTTCCTATAATTGACCACTTGTTAAGCTCATCTTCAGGGAGGGTTCCTGTAAATCCAAACTTATTAGGCGTTTTAATCTGCTGAACAATCTTTGAAATCTTATTTCCAGCAGTAA
>Ga0181377_1000565_pt1 | contig 13788 bp, 16 predicted proteins | sample LowvirmetaG_9_FD_130160 | JGI IMG/M metagenome (GOLD analysis project Ga0181377, IMG submission 130160) | Marine viral communities from the Subarctic Pacific Ocean - Lowphox_13 viral metaG | ecosystem: Environmental > Aquatic > Marine > Oceanic | place: Subarctic Pacific Ocean | collected...
CTTGACAGCCATACATGTATGGTCACACAGCTGGGTGTCAACCCGACGTGTGTGGAGCCGCACAGGCCTGCTTGACTTTCATGGGGGAGGGTGCTAGAGGACCCCCCGGGGTGGGGGTGTGACATGTTGTCGCATGTTAGTATGGGGTGGGCACCTCAGCTCCGCCCTACCAGAAAATACCAAATCGGCTTCCAAACGCAGAAAAGCCCCCTGAAGCACTAAGCTCCAGAGGGCAAGTTCGATCAGCTCCTGTGAGCTGCTATTCTATGTAGTCGTCGTAAACCAAGACTTCTAGCTCGTTTTCAGAGTTCAAGGAAACCACAACTCCTTGACCTTCATGAGCCACGCCTCAGAGTCCCCAGCGCTTCCGCCCCAGTTGCGGTACTCAGTGAGAGCATACAAGAGGAGCTTTTTACGGTCTGGGTCTTCACAGGCAGCAAGCTCCTTCTCGAGCTCGTAAGCTGCCATGTCGTACACTGGAGGCTTCGTCATCGTACGACTGTGACTCTCTCTGCCCGATACAGCTTACGCCTGAATGACCCTTGCCGAAGGTCAGGGTTCACAGTCACGTAACCTTCCGCGTCTTCTCCTTCGGCTGCTCGAGTGTACTCAAGTCCGCCAAACGTGAAACTTTCTCCTCGCTTTACACTTAGAACAAACACAGTTTGCTCCTTCGGCTGAGTCTCCAGCCACTCAGCCAGTGCAGCTACGAGCTCTGTCACCTTCTCAGCGTCCATGATTGCTAGGTGGTTAGCCCTTATGGATACATGCCCAGGGGTACAAGACTCCACAACGGAGACGCCAAAACCTTCTTTTTCATACGCAAACATCATTTTCTCCTTACTAAGTACAGACCACAGTCTGGAATCGTACATTCTCGAACTCTAGCCCATGTCCCAGGGTCCTGCCCTTCACCTTGGCACTGAAAGCACTTGGCGTCAATAGCCGCTCGCAAGCTTTTGGGGTTTTTCTGTGCTCGCTCGAGTGGGGACCGCGTAGGACCTTTAGGCTTCCTGTAGTGGACCTCTCCCGCGACTACGTAAGTCTCCACGCCCTGCATCTCATCTACAACACAGTGGACATATACGTGGTCAGGATCGTGGCGTGCTGGCTCTACCTCGTAAGCTGTGGGTCGTTCAGGGTCCCTATCCTCTACTGTAATCATCTAGCCTCCTGTGTTGTGTTTACTACGGTGTACATCCAGTACCTCACCTTCATTCCCCTTGTTGCTTCTTGTAGAGGCTGATGAGTTGCTCAGCGCTGAGCGCCTTCAGTTCCCTCTCCAGTGAACGACGTAAGTAGGGAAGTCCTATGCGGCCCTTATGCGTGGTTGTCAAGGTAACGGAGCTCCATTCAGAGTGGTGCTGCAGTCTAACCCAACGAAGACCTCTCAGAAACCTGACAGCTAACTCGGTGGTTCTATTGAACTTGGACAGCGTGATCGTGACCCTGTCTCGGTTTAGACCTCCAAGAATATTGAGCTTCACTTCTACAGACGCCGCAAACTCAGACATCTTCATTCCTTCCTAGGACTAGGAGTAAGCAAGCTTACGCGTCCAGTTTATGAGATTCAGAGTCTGGCTCTCAAACACCGAATGACTGAATCTCTTTTCTAAGGCTGATTGTACACCAAGTTCAAACCGACGCAAATAAAAGCAGCAACTATTTTGAGGTAGCGTGTGCTTTGTGTCACTTGTGGCATCTAGTTGAGGGAAAGGGGACAGGAGTGTCGATTCGAACGAATCTCCTCAAGAAAGCACAAAGACTGTATGAGTTACGACACTGACGAGCCGCTGGTTCTGCGGGAAAAACCGGAACCCCTTCTTTCCCCCTCTGGATACACAATCAGCGCGCTGGTGGTACCCAGAGTAGAAACCGTACTGGACGACGCGCTCTCCGTACTCCACCTACAACTGAAGCGCACGGCGGCCGGTATGGCAAAGACTGAGGAAGCCCTCTCAGGCGAGGACACCCGCAACCTCTGCTCCATCATCGACGCCGTTTCAAAGGTCTCGAGGGAAAAGAGACAGCGCGAGGAAACCGAGGATGGTGAGATCGACATCATGACGGACGAAGAACTCGAGGCCGAACTGGCTGAGCTGGAGGCGGAGTAGTGGAAGTCGCCGAAAACCCATGGACCGAAGACACTGGCCACCTAGCAATCCGCAAAGCTGTCTTCAAAGACACGCGGTACATCACTTCTAGCTGGCTCAACAGCTACTATAGCAGCCCTGTGAACAAGGGAACCCGCAAATCAGAGTTCTTTCACGTAGAACACAAGATGCTGGAGGTCATTCTGCCGCGCGCAACCACGCTCGTGCTCTGCAATGCCTCCAATGTGGGCCAAATCCTTGGTTACGTCTGTTACGAGAAGCTCGCGGGGGGCATTCTGCTGCTCCACTACATCAACATGAAGCAGCCCTACCGCAAACTAGGCCTCGCCAGGTACCTCATGGAGGAGGTTCTAGAAGTAGAAAAGCCCTCTCAGGTACTATACTCGTACTGGACGCCCCAAGGAGGGCACATCATACGCCGACACCCCGAAGAGCTCGGAAAATGGCGCAGGAACAGCTATTTGAAGTACACCCTGGCTCCTCAAGACTGGATGAAATGAAGACCTACGCCGAAATCCTCGAGTTGAACACCTCGATCCCGCCTAAACTGATGGAAATCCGAGACCAGGAGGTCGAAATCCTCTGCGGTGCGGTCCACGTGCCAGGCCTTTCCCTTGTGATCCCCCTTCAGAATGTCAAATACCTCAAAACGGGGGAAAAGCCAGTCCCCAAGCCTCCCCCAAAAGCAACTCCGCGACCGGAAAAGGAAGCTAAACGAGCAGCGGCTAAAAAGAGCCCGGCAAAGAAGCCAGCTAAGTCCAAGTCTGCTGTTCGAACCTCAAAGAAAGTTCGCGGAGAGTAAAGCTCAGAATCTCGTGGCCTGCTGCTCTCGTCGAGCGGGCAAGAGCTACGGAATCGCCTACAAGCTCCTTGAGAAGGGTATCCAGTACCCTCAGTCGATCTGCGCCTACGTCACGCTGACCCGAGACGCCGGTAAAGACATCATCTGGGGGCCTTTGAGGGAAATCGCGAAGGCAGCGAACATTACGCTGCGGTTCAAGAAGAACTCAGGCGACATTGAGCTCCCAAACGGCTCGAAAATCATCCTCCGTGGCTGCGAAGACAAGCGCCAGGCGGAAAAGCTGCGTGGCCCGAAGTATCCCATCGTCGTTATCGATGAAGCGCAGGGAATCCCTCAGTACCTGAAGTACATGATCGATGAGGTCATCACTCCAGCAACGATGGACTACGTAGACAGCCAAATCTGTCTCACGGGTACTCCAAATGCGGCCGGAGTTGGCGTATTCTTCGACGCTGTGCACGCCAAGGACGATATGCAGGGTTGGGAGGTCCACGAGTGGACCATGCAGGACAACACCCACCTGCAGAAGGTTCAGGCCGCGAAGAACCTTACCATCCTGGAGTACATCATTGGACAGGCCGCAAAGCGCGGCGTTCCTCTGACTCACCCAAGCATCCAGCGCGAGTTCTTTGGGAAATGGGTCAAGGATACTGAGTCCAACGTCTACAAGTACCTCCCTAGCCGGAACGATGTCTATCAGCAAGCCTACTTCAAGGCAAAGTCTGCGGCCAGTGACTGGGAGTTCGTCATGGGGCTCGACTTGGGCTGGAATGACCCTTCCGCCTTCACCGTGTCCTGCTACAGTGAGACGCTCGGCAAGTTCTTCACGATCGACAGCTTCCAGGACTCTGAGATGTCCACGGACGCTATCGCCCGCCAAATCAGCAAGTTCTTCGGGGTTTATGGGGAAATGCCGATCATTGCGGACTCAGGAGGCTATGGTAAGTCCATTGTTGAGGAGCTCAATGCCACCTACGCACTTCCCATTTTCCCTGCCGAGAAGAACAAGAAGGTCGCCTACATCGAGTTCGTCAACACGGACCTCCGCTCTGGTGCCATCCAGATTCTGGTAGGACCTAACGGCGAGCTCACCGAGCAACTTTCCTTACTCCAGTGGGCGGATCGCTGGGCTGAGAAAGGTGTCGCCAAAGAAGACAAGTCCTCCCCAAACCATTTGTGTGACGCACTGCTGTATTCCGCTCGCTGGGCCCTCTACCAGAACGGGCCTCGAGAAGAGACTCAACCAGACGCCTACACGGAGGCTTGGTGGGCGAAACGCGCCAAGGACTTGGAGGAGATGGAGCTTGAGCAGATGCGCAAGGAAGAGGACGGCAGCGCAGGCGAGGAAGAGCTCCTAGACTGGCTCAACTCCATGTAGTTTGCAGTGGTCATGTATATGTGGTAACGTATGGTCATGAGTAAGAAGTTCTATCAGACCGAAGAGTTCCTCAAGCTACAGTCCAAGTGGTACCAGAAGCTGGAAAAGGAAGGGCACGAGGACATCGAAGCCATCGATCCCAACACAGGCGACCCCTACCCAGTGATGACCACCACACGAGGCTGCTACAACTCCTCCTCCGACGTCCTGCGGAAGTACTCCGCCTCCAAGGAGCGGTACTTCGAGCTGGCTAGAGCCCACTATTGGGTCATGGAAGGCACCAATGAGGAGCTGGAAGCTTTCCGCCTCTACGCTCACCTAGGCATGCGAGTAGCAGCGATCCAGCGAGCTATGGGGCTGTCCTATGCCAAGCTCAAGAAGCTGATCAAGGCTCAGGAGGACGTATTCTTGCCGCAGACATAAAAAGGGCCTCAACCGCTCCTGTCCCAGAACGGCGAGGCCACAACGTCCCCTAGCAGCGCATAGCTAAGACCAGAGGACAAACTATGTGTACGCTATTCGTCTTCGTCTGTCAAGTAGAGACTCTCAAGAAGCTCAAAGACTTCAGGTTCCTCTAGAAACTCGAGGTCAGCCTCTTCTGGGAAGTCAAGCCAACAGGAATCAGGAAGCTGCGTGTGTAGTTCGTACATAATGTCTCCTTTAGGCACACTAAACGATGCCTCTAGAAGAATATAAAGCGTTTTTGACCTTGTGCAAGGACTTTGGCGTTCTGTCTGCAAAAATGGGGGATTTCGAAGCTACATTCGAGCCTCAGATGGTTCCCTACGAGTACGTAGACGCCGAAGAGGAGGCTGACGAAGACGAGCCAGATCCACTGTTTTACTCGGCGGGGCAGTAAATGGAGCTCGGCAAGAACCACAAGTGGTGGGCGAACACTATGTCCGACTCCCTGGTCATCACAGACCGTGAGCGAGTCAGTCGCCTCCAGCAGGCATTAGGAGTCATCAAGCAGTCCGATCACGAGCGGGTGAATCTCGCTGTCCAGAATGCACGCTTGTACGGGGAAAACACTGTTTTTGGGTATGAGCTGAACACGCTCCCCACGAAGAACCGACTCACGATGAACCTCATCAAGAGCGTCGTAGACAGCGTTGTTGCGCGTATCACGAAGAACAAGCCACGTCCGCAGTACACGACCTCCCGGGGCAACCGCAGCCTCCGACGCAAGGCTAAGAATCTCACAGCCTTCACAGACTACGCGATGGAAAAAGGAGGAGCTTCGAACGCCTTCCGCGACGCGTTTCTCGACGCAGCTGTCATGGGAACTGGGTTCGTCTACTGCTACCGCGAAGACACTGAGATCTGCTTCGAGCGCATCTTTCCCTCCGAGATTCTTATCGACCAGCAGGAGGGCCTCTACAAGACGCCTCAGACGATGTACCGCCGCAAGTGGCTGCCTAAGGACTCGCTCGTCGCGATGTACCCAGACCACGATGGCGCCATCCGCTCGTCTTCGGGCCCTACACCTTCCGTCCACGAGTTCACGATGCATAATCGCGAAGACTTGGTGGAGGTCACCGAGGCTTGGAAACTGCCCTCCAAGAAGGGTGGGAAAGACGGCTACCACGTCATCGCCACGGACAAGGCTCTACTCTTCGAAGGCTCCTGGGAGCACGACGCTTTTCCCATCATCACACTGAGGTACAACCAGCCTCTGTTCGGTTACTGGGGTCGAGGCATCTCGGAGAACCTTACAGGGCTGCAGGTAGAGCTCAACAAGAACCTCATCAAGCGGCAGAAGATCCTCGACTTGATGGCCGTCCCTCGGGTGTACTACCAGAACAAGGCGCCGAACCGCTCCAAGATGGACAACCAGATCGGCGGTGTCTACCAGGGCGAGAAGCCTCTCATCTACGCGCCACGTACGCTCCCACCAGAGCTGGACGCCTATATCGAGAGCCTCTGGCAGAAGGGACACGTCCTTGAGGGCATTTCCCCCACTGAGTCTATGGGCTCGATCCCAGGAGGCCTCACTTCGGGCGTAGCTGTCCGTGAGTACGACAACATCGTCGACGGCAAGTTCGCGATGGCTCACCAAGGCTACCAAGACGCCTGGATGGAAGGCGCTGTCTGGGTCCGCAACCTAGGCGAGGAGATTCATAAGCAGTTCCCAGATTGGACGCCCGTCGCCGCTCACGACCGCTACTCCGTGGAAACCGTAGACTGGGACAGCCTTGTCGAGAAGGACAGCTACATCCTCCGCGCGATGCCGGCCTCCAGCCTACCTACGCACCCAGGTGCACGCCAGCAGAAGGTCATCGATCTCCTCCAAGCAGGAATCATCACGGACGTCGAGATGGCCAAGCGCCTTATCGATTTCCCTGACTTGGACGAAGCCATGGCGCTGGACCGAGCTCAATCTGACTACTTCGACTGGGTTGCAGAGCAGATTCTGGACGAGGGCGCAGTCATCATGCCTGAACCGTTCCACGACCCGCAGCTAGCGCTCAAACGCATCCAAGCCGAGTACAACCGAGCCTCTACGCAGGATGTCCCTGAAGAGCGGCTGGCTCTCCTACGCGAGTACATCGGCAACCTGATGGACCAGGTGAAGGCAGCGCAAGCCGAACAAGCACAAGTTTTAGCTCCGCGAGCAACTGGTAGCGGTCCTGCTACCGGATTCGACGGCGCACCACCCCAAGCCCTACAGCAGGGCGATTCTATCTAAGTTAGACGTGTATGAGTGACCAAACTGAAACGACCTCCACCCCTGAACCCACGACAGAAGCTGCTCCTGCAGTGGCACCTGCTAGCCCTGAAACTCAGCCTGGACTCGCAGTCCTACTGGAGCGGGAAGCCGCAACAGAGGCAGCACGAGTCCAACTGAGGGAGCGAGAAGCTCAAGTCTCAAGATGGGAAAAGATGGAGGTGATGAGCCCCGCGGAGCAGGCAGCCGCGCTTGGCCTTTCCCTCCCTGACCTTCAAAAGCAGATGGTCGACTCCTATGACCCGAACCAGGAGGTCACCGCTAAGCTCTCCGCACTGGAGCAGCGCATCAAGGCGCAGGACGACGCGCGTGACGCAGCTCGCTTGGAGGCTGCGCGAGAAGCCGAACTATCGAAGGTTCGCACATTTATCGATGGGAGCGACGAGTTCCTCATCACCAAAACTGGCGGCTTTCATGACACGGTAATCGAAGCCGTTCAGATCGCCGCAAAATCAGGCAAAACCCTAAGTGAAGCGCAGGCTGCGAGCAATGTTGAAGCTGGCCTATTTGACCTGGTCCAAAAAGCAATGGCTATTCCACAAATCCGGGAAAAGATTCTCGGAAAGGTAGCGGAAGCTGCCGAGCCTGTCGCTGCAACCAAGTCAAACCCTCTCACAAACCGTTCCGCAAGTTCCTCCTCAAAACCCCGAGCAGAGGGCGGCCTCCTCCGCGGAGACGCTGCTGTAGAGCAGTTCGCTTCCATGCTCGGCTTCACAGAATAGAAACACAATAAATGCTTGATCTTACTAAGTTTGACGCCGCGCTAAAGGTCCATTATGGCACTCAGCGTATGGCAGTCGTCGGCTACGAAGGCCGTCCCTTCTACGCCATGCTTTCGAAGTACACCAAGTTCGGTGGTCGAAACATGCCTTACCCTGTGCGCTACGCAGGCCCACAGAACCTCGGTGCTGACTTCGGTTCGGCTAACCGCATCAACTCCGGCGACCCAGCCTCCAGCTCGTCCGAAATCGTCGAGTTCCTCGTCACGCGTAAGCGGAAGTACGGCATGGTTGTCCTCGACCGTGAGACCATGATTGCTTCTAAGGGCGATACAAACGCATTCGCTCGCGCAACCACGATGGAAATCGACGCTGGTCTTGAAGGGTTCAACGACGAAGTCCACGCAGGCCTCTTCAAGAGCGGTACTGGCGCTCGAGCGGCTATCACGGCTGAGTCTGGTGCAACGGTTACTGTCAGCCTGTCTGATGTGACTCGCTTCGAAGTAGGCATGGCTCTTCAGATGTCGTCCACAACCGCAGCAACCTCGGCGCTCATCGCTGAGATCCGTACGGTGACCGCTGTAGACCGCGACTCTGGCCTCATTACCTTGAGCGCTGCCTTCACTGGCGCAACCATTGGTTTCCACCTTTTCCGCTACGGCGACCGTCAGGCTGCTGCGATTACCGCAGATAACCAGTGGCGCAACACCCCAGGCCTTCCTGACATCATTCCTGCGACGGCTCCCACTAGCGGCGACCTCTTCCGAGGTGTTGACCGGTCCGTAGACCCAACGCGACTTGCGGGACACCGTATTGCTTGGGCTGGCGATTACAAAAAGACCTTCATGAAGGCTGGTGTCGAGCTTGGCCGTCACGGAGCCAAGGGCGACAAGGTCCTCTTCGTCAACCACACCGACCTATCCGGTATCATGGACGAATACGCTGACAAGCTTGAGCACCGCAGCAACGTGGCTGTGTCTGAGCAGTCCGCTGGTTTCGACGCCTACTCCGTGAAGACGCCCATGGGTAAGGTCACCATCGTTCCTGACCACCAGTGCCCTGCAGGCGCAGGCTGGCTCCTCACCCTCGCCGACTGGGAACTCGTTTCCGCTCAAGCGGTCCCTCACTTCATCGACGAGGGTGGCAAGTTCCTCCGCTCGCACGAGAGTGACTCCTTCAAGGTCGAGTTCGTAGCTTACTACGCTCTCGCTTGCAAGAACCCTGGACGCAGCGCTTACGTCGCATTCAGCTAGCTCTTAGTTTCACTTAGCTTGTAAGAGGCTCTTACGCTCCGGCGTGAGGGCTTTTTGCTGTTTGGCGGCAGTAACTGGCCCAACATTCGTCGCAGGACCAAGTAGTGTACGCTCCAAACTTCATCTGGGCTCCTGCCAAGGCTACAGGGTAGGTGACGAGTCTTTCTATGCCTAGGTTGTTGCATGTATAGTTTTTCCCGTGGCAAGGGTGAGGTAGGTCAGAGTTTGTGTGTCCACATCTGCAAGGCTTAGTCATGTCTAGGTTTTAGTGCGTCCGCTCTACGGAGTCAAGCACACTCTCCGATGGCTCTACCAGAAACTACTCTAGCTGACCTCCGCACGCTAGCCCGCCAATTCGCAGACATGGTTGGCAGCAGCTTCGTGACGGACGACGAGCTAAATCGCTACATCAACCTAGGCGCGAGGCAGCTCTACAACAAGTTCGTCGAGGTCCACGGACAGGAGTACTTCCTGCGGACTCACGAGATTGCTCTGGAGCCTCCCCGCACCGTGTACGAGCTCCCTGACGACTTGGTAGGCGTCAAAGGCGTCGATTGGAGCCGCTCTCCTGCTCCAGGAAGCTCCCTGTTAGTCACCACGGGCTCTTTTCCCACCTTTGAGGCGACGACTACGAGTTATGAGGTGCCTCTAGACCGCTCTCTCGACTCCTGTGAGCTGCTGCCTTACGCCTTCGGCAACCGCCACGAGGTACAAGGAACCCCAGCCTCTCGGGGGTACTCTGTTCGCCGCACAGGTATGGACCTCCCACGCTACCGAGTCCTGGCATCCAAGAAACAGGTGACTGTCGTAACCCAAGAAGGGCCTCAGTCCGATGAGACGACCCGAGTCAACCTCATTCGCCTGTCCTCAGAAACCGACGGCTATCTGCTCGTCTGGTATTGGCCGGAAGTGCCTACCCTTTCCCTAGATACAGACTCCATGCCTATGTTTCATGGCTTCGACGAGTACCCCGCTATCATTGCAGCCATCATGATGCTCGCGAAAGAAGAAAGCGACACGACAGCTCTCCAGATTCGGAAGCGAGAGGTCGAGCAGTACATCACTTCCGTTGGAGGCCAGCGTGACGTTGGAGCTCCAGAGGTCGTACGCGACGTAGGAGGCTGGTAATGGCTAATCCTTATGTGGCCGCTATCGGCCTTGCTGTAGATGTAGGTACCAAGTTCGCTAATGGTCGAACTGAGGAGGCTTTCGACAGCCTCAACCCCTTCGCGTCCGCTGGAGAGTCCCAAACCCAGACGATTGTGATCCCTTCAGGCAGTCAGATTCAGCACCCTCACAAGTTGGGAAAGGTACCGAACGGGTGGCAGCCGGTCCGCAAGATGGGGCCTGGCGACGTCTGGGAGTACCAAGAGGCAGATGACAGGTTCTTCTACTTTGAAACCAGTGCCCCTGACGACATCACACTCAAGATTCTGGTGAGCTAATGGCTGAGGAAGAAACCACTCTAGACATCCCCATCTACTTGGGAATGGGCGAGGAAACAGATTCCCAGGCGCGCGAGGGAAAGGGGTACGTCTCAGAAAACACTCGATTTAGGAAGACAGGCTCGGTGTCCTCCGTGACTCCCTTGACTGAGTTTTGGGAGCGCACAACTTACGCGGACATCAACCTGCTGCCTACAGTGGACGACATCTACGCCGCGGACAGTCGCCAAATCAGCCGACTGGAGCCTGACGGCCAGACTAGCATCGTATCCAGTTTGAAGCGTCCCTTCTCTGGGGAAGAGCTCGAGGTAGCCTTGGGGCGCGCCTGTATGGCTTGGCCTCAAGCTGCGGTCTGCGGTGACGAAATCGTCGTGACCTGGCTCGAGGTAGATCCTGAGTTCGGATACCTACCTTACGTGACCACACTGTCCCTCACAGGTGACGTGCTGTCTCCAGCCACGCAGGTGCTCGTAGTCGGCGCAGCCGCAGAGTCGCCCGTAGCGCCTAAGTACTCGCTGACGAAAATCGACAACAACTCAGTTGTCCTCGCGTGTGTGACCGCAGAAGACTCCGGCGTACTGTCCCCTACCACCGAGTTTTGGCAGGTTCGTCTAGGTCGCTCAGGCCGCACCTTTGGTGTGACTGGGGACGTCTACCACGGCACCACTGGCGGCGACGCCGCCGCGTATGTGGCTTCCTGTTACGACGGTACGAACATGTACCACATCACGTACTCTCGACCTGCGGCCGACACCTCCCCTTGGACAGCAGGGCCCACGACAAGGTGGATTATCAACCCTGACGGAACGCTGGTCGCTTCCGCGACGATGAGCTTCAGTGCGTCCTCTTTTGCTGCCTTGGCGCACCAGCCCACTACAGGCGACGTTTGGTGCCTCTACCGCGGATACGACGCTGCTGGGTGTCATCTCTCAGAGATTTCAGGGAGTCCTACAGCTCCAGTAGCTCTGAACAACACGAATCCCTGGTTCAAGTCAACGTTCTCTACATCAGGCGCAGGCACCACGCCGACACCTCACACGAAAGCTGTATTTTGGCAGTTTAGCCGCATGGAAGATGGGTTTATCTTCTTCGACTCAACAGGGAACGCAAACATCGTAGCGCAGGGACAGGGGCACGTCACCGCGAGCATCGACTCCACGAACCTCATTGGATTCAGTGTCTGGCGTCTAGGGACGTCTATCGCCGCGGGCTCCGCACCTGAAGTTTTCCCGGGACTCTCGTTCACTGGAGGCGCCTGGGTTGATGACACAGACCTCCACATCCCAGCAGTGGAGAGAGCTCAGTGGACCTCTGAGTTCGCCGACACCAGCGACGACCCCGCGGTGGAGTTCATGTATTTCCCTACACCGGCTGAAGTGTCAGATTATGGCGCATACTCGGAATGGGGAAACCGAGGAGGTACTTCAGGCAACCCCACAACGCACCCCCTTTTCCCTCCCGCGTACAGCGTAGCTTGTGTTGCGATGGTCTCCTCGTCAGGGCGTCGAGAAATCTCCTCCTATCATCACATGGACGAGGCTACAGACCACACAGGGCTGATTACACGCCCTAACCGGAATGGGCTGTCGTCAGGTGTACCCAACGCAGCCGCTAACTATCGGTGTCTGGCCGGGTCAGTGCTGTCTGTAGGAGGTGAGCCATACCTTCTAGCTTCTAAGCAGGTTGGCGCGCGCTTGGTTGGCGGTAACGGTCGCGGCGGCTACGAAGCTGAAGACTTGCGCTTGGAGGGTTGGGGTTGCTCGATCTACCTGCAGCCTATGACTGAGCGTAAGCGGCCTAGGACGTCAGCAACGGCTCAGCGGCCCGTCATTGGGTACGACCTCATTTCGACCCTAAGCGGTGGAGATGTCGTCCCAACAGCGTTGCCCACACCTCCTGTGATGTCCCTGAATCTCTTCACTGGGACAGGTGCGGATACGTTCCGACGAAGTTACAAGTTCCTTTGGTGCTACATTGACGAGGAGGGAATAAGGCACAGAGGGCCGCCGTCCCCAGAGTACCGCATCCGAGACGAGAATGTGGACCGTAACGCAGACAGTGGAACATTCCGCGTACAAGTACCTGCCGCACAGCTGGCCGTTCCGGCTGATCGGTTCTTGCTGGAAGTATATGCGAACCCTATCGTGGACGGAGCTGTGGAGGACACCCTCAAGCTGGTAGACACCTTGCCTTTGGGTTCAGCCACATCCGACTCTACGTCGGCCTCTAGCACTCTGGAAGTGCCTTACTCTTACGCAGACACCACTCAAGGACTGCCTCTACTCTACACCGAGGGCGGAGTGCTTCCTAACGAGGCCAGACCAACCACAGGACCTATCGCCTTCAACAGGCAACGTGTTTGGAGTTTTGATGGTCGTAGGCTTTTCTTCTCCAAGACAAGCAAATATCTGGAGCCGTTCAGCTTCAACAGCAACCTCTACTTTGACTCTCCCGATGGGTCAGATTTCACAGGCGTAGCCTCGCTTGATGAGCAGACTGTGGCATTCACTCGTACTGGAGTCTACCTGAACCGCGGACAGTTACCAAACGACTTGGGCGCTGGCGGCTCAACTGTACTGCATCACTTGAACTCTCCTACTGGCTGCAAGAACGCTCAGTCCGTTGTCGAGTCTCCGATGGGGGTGTTCTTCCAAGGAGAACGTGGGGTCTACCTGCTCTCACGAGAGCTCTCTGTGGAGTACATCGGTTTCCCTGTTGAGGACACCCTTGACTCCAAGTCAGTCGACTGGGGCTTCTATGATAAAGGGAACAACGAGGTCGTGCTATCGGCCTTCGGAGTGGTCTACGCCTACAACACTCTCGTTAGGCAGTGGTCAACCCGTGTAGTGTCCCCTAACACGAACCACGGAGCCTGGCACCCTGCGCAAGGGACGATGTTCGCTCGGTCTAACAGGATCTACAAGGAGCAGAGGGACGCCAATGCCGAGCAAATCCTCTTTCCCTTCAAACATTCGACGCCTTGGGTCGCTACTCAGACCTCTCAAGGTTTCCAGAGAGTCAAGCGGTTTTCCGTACAAGGTAGAGTGACTATCCACAACAAGTTCACCTCAACTGAAGGCGAAGGCTCTGGGAAAGGTGTTGGGTCGGTCCAGGATGTCGATCCTCAGTCTTTCCTGACCGTACGAGTCTTCGTGGACCACAACACCACTCCGGCCTTCGAGAGGTACTACGACCTGCGGGCTTTGGAGAGAGACCCTTTTGAGCTGGATATCCACAACCCTGCGCAGAAGTGCCGTGCTGTACGTCTCGAGTTTGAGACTCTGGAGGCTAATGTAGACTTGAGGCTCACTTCTGTTGTAGCCCTGCTGCAGCCTAAGCGAGGGACAGA
>Ga0181377_1000569_pt1 | contig 13753 bp, 23 predicted proteins | sample LowvirmetaG_9_FD_130160 | JGI IMG/M metagenome (GOLD analysis project Ga0181377, IMG submission 130160) | Marine viral communities from the Subarctic Pacific Ocean - Lowphox_13 viral metaG | ecosystem: Environmental > Aquatic > Marine > Oceanic | place: Subarctic Pacific Ocean | collected...
CAGATCATCATGCAGCTTAAATCGTTCCCACTTATGATGACGCGCATGGGACGTGCTGCCATACAGGCGTCACGTGCGAACCCCGACGGTGATCGTAACCTCAAACCTCTACTGTATTACGCTGGTGTTGGGCCTACGTTCGGTGCTGGCGTAGTCGCCACAAAGGATATGGTTCAAGGCCGTGGTGGCGAAGACAATGAAACCTTCGGTGAGACACGTGATCGCAAGCTATCCGGCAAAGACCATCCAGTATTCGGCATTGCTAAAGGCTCGGTGGACGAAGGCAGCATGATGGACCTTGCAGCAGGTTGGTATATCGACGGGCTTATGACCTTTGGCGGTCTCGGCCTGATCGGTCAGTTGTTCTACGACGGTGCAGCGCAAGCGGATAATGGTGCGTACGGCAAATGGCGCACTGCCGAAATGCTGGCTGGCCCATCGCTCGGTCTATTCTCAGATGCCTTCGATGTTGGCGGCGGTCTAATGGAGTACGCAACAGACGCGCTCGGCGGTGAAAGCACGAACGCGAAAGAGCGTATGATGTGGAGAGAATTGATCGGTCGCGTACCTATCCTCGGTCAGATGCCGTTCTTACGCGAAGCTGGTGTTGATTACGCAGCAGGGGCTAGTGAAAACTAAAAGGGGGGTCTGGGAAATTCCTTTTCCCATGCCTCAGATATTTCCGAACCCAGTGCGGAGTAGCCGATTTTGTCCTCCCAGCTATCGTCATGGTCAATCGTGACGCATAGTCGGCAGGTCTTCAACCAATCCATCATCAGGCATACGTGCGCTGGTGTAATGCTGCCGTGGGTATGTTCAGCCATATTTATTATCTGTGTCCACCCGACGGCTATTCGTCTGTGCATGGAAAGTGCATCGCCGTAGTCCTTCGCACGATCATTGTTGATCTTATCCTTGGCTGCATCAATCGTCTCGTTACGTTTAGACATCGGTAAGTCCTCTCAGAAATTGTTGCTGTACTGCCAGCACTTCCAGTTCCGCATTGCGGCACTTGAGTTCTACGAGCCGTTCCTTTTCGAACTTTAGTTTCAGCTTCGCTTTGTGCAGGTCGTCAGTTACGTACAACGCCCTATCAAGGCTTTTGTCACCAGATTTAGTCAGTTCGGAGACACGATCAGCTATGCTCTCGATGTCAGCTTCCTTACGGATTATGCCGACCCGAACCTCGGATAACTCACGCAGAAATTCTACATTTAATTCGTTCACTTAACTACACCTTCGGAGTTGGTGCGAATTGTTCGTAGTGATCGCACACTACATTACCATCGCATCCATATTTACACGTCCAACCGCCGTCTTTATTGGCGTACGCATGCTTGCAGTAACGACAGGCGGGAGTTAGTTCCGGCACGGCCCAGCAGCTTTCCCGTTTGAAGCAGCCTTTACACCGCCAATCTTCGGGTTCCTTCGCTATTCTCTCCGCCTGTCCATCAAGCACGGCTTGTATTCGTACGTACATGAGTGACCATTCGTCTTGGTCGAACGGCACGATCTCAGCGTGATATTGAGAGTTGTTTTTATTGTACGCTACGAACAGGCTGCGCTCGATATTAAACATCGCCATCATCATTACCATCTGCCGATAGTAATGACGGTGCGATGACTTCACCCCATCACTGCGAAACTTGGTAAAGTTCGCCAAGTTCATAGACTTAATCTCAAGGATCGCCATACCTGACCCATCCTCAAAATCCACCAGCCCATCACTGTGACAAACGACATGACCGTTTAGCCACTCGGCCCTGTGTTGCTTTCCAGTGATGTCATCCTTTTCCCACACACGTAGATCAGCACGTTTTTTTAAGTCGTGCACAACCCAATCTTCAATGCGGTGTCCCGCGTGAAAGATACGTTTTAGTTGGGGGTCTGGTTCTACGTCTGGAAAGCCCCGCAGCGACAACGCCATCTTGGCGAGGCAGTCTGTGCCAGCCATAGACGCGCCTATATAGGCTCTCGGTTCGCCACGTGTTTCGGCGGCGAACCCATCGTCTATATCGCTAAGTAACTTCTGTGCGAGGGGGTGAACGGGAAACACTTAAAACGGAATTTCATCGTTCGGCACAGTATCGGCCTTACCTTGAGCGGCAGCTTGAACAACTTCCGAAGGCCCGAAGTACGAACCAACTTTGGTCTGCGTTTTCCCCATGTAGTTGTCTTCGTAGACTTCGATCCCAATCTCTTTGCCGGTGAAGAAATTGGCAGGTTGGATCGACGTAGCAGCCGTAGCCCCAAGTACGTGTTGGATGCGAAGCACTCGTCCGAGGCCGCGATTGAGACGCTTACCCGCACGATCCTTGTCGTTTTCATCGTTGTAGTTGCCAACGTGTACGGTCAGCCAATCTTTACACTGAGCCGTGGGCGTCTCCATTGTGATAACCATCTGGCGATCAACGCCCTTGGTCTCAATATCAACGGCGGCAATCTTCACCACGTGGCGACCTGCGCCTATGATCGACTTTTTAACTTCGATGCCTTCAAGGCTAATCTCGGTCAGTCCCTTCCATTCACTCATTTGGATACTCCCTCTTTCTGAGTTGTTTTAAATTCGTCTTCTGTCATGTAGATACGGGCCAGCAAGTCCGTCACCTTGTCGGTGTTCTCGACGGGTTTCAGTCGGCGGTGGGGGTCACGGCTCTTGCCGTGCCAGCCGTGGACGTTATCGGTGATAAGGTGGCGCGTAACCTTGAGCCGACCGTCATCCTCTTGCGTCTTACGGACTAGGCAGAACACATGATCGTACAGCGCGGGTGCCAACTTCTGCACCTTCTTCTGCACCAGCATGGGCCAATATTGCGTCACCCCATTGTCGTCGTTTTCTTCGGCAGCGAGACACGTGATAAGTACGTTCGTATCAAGGTCACGTATCCACTTGAGCGCAGCCGTGATCTTACGTTCGTACGCGCCCCATTTTTCAAAGCCGTTAGCCGAACCCTCGAACTCTTTCTCTACGTCAGCAAAGCACCGCTGAGATAGTTCGGTAGCACTGTCTAGGGCGATCCATTTATAGCCCTTCGCTTTGAACGCATCACTGGACACGTACTTAACGAGGTCCATGAACGTGTACTTGCCAGCTTTGTTCGGCCTATCGAACGAGCCAAACGGCAGATAGTCGATTGGCAAATGCGAGATAGAGGACAGGCCACTCTCGCCGCTCAACACCAGCCCCGCACCGTATGTTTCGTAGAAATCTGCGATAGCTGTGGTCTTACCACTGCCTTGATGACCTACGAGCATAACCTTGGCGGCTTGCTTTACGGTGCTGTCGTTTGTTTGAAAAGGTTCGATGTTCATTTGTTCACCTTGAATGTGGGCGTACCCATCTTTATTGTCAGAGCGCGGCGAACCAGCTTACGTGTCGAAGCCTCGGCCTTCTCTAATTTTTTGCGATCAATCTTACGGTCGTTCAGAACGTAAGCTGGGGTGTTTGAGTTGTCTGCCCACATATCGTTAAGCATATCTTTGTCCCATTCCCATTTCTCTGGGATTTTGACCGTCAACGTGCCTTTGATATGTTCGAGTGTTATTTCGTGTTCACCAATCTCAACAGGCAATTCAGCTAAGACAGCAGCCTTCGCGGCTGTGACTATCGCTTTCTGTTGCTCCAACAAATCAAGAGAATACGCTAGATGCGTAGACGCTGTTTGTAACTTTTGATTGGGCGGGGGCTGTTGGTCTTTCGGGGTGCTAAACATTTCTTCGTCCAGCCCTTCCACGAATTGATCCACGTTCGGGGTAAAGTATTTCATGTTAATCCTTGACGTTTAAGGTTGTGTATTTAGCCATCGTAAGTTATCTATTGCTGATACGCAAGGAGAAAATGAAATGAACTTCGATATATCGAGTTTGATTACAGATTGTGGCGGGTCGAGACGGCTGGCTGATGATCTGAATGTCAGCTACAACGTCCCTTACGGCTGGCTAAGACGCTCATTCATTTCTTCCACTTACCTATCAGCAATCAAAGAGGTTCATCCGAACCTCGATCTTAATATTTATTTCGTGGGAGAGACGAATGGAGACGAGCGCACTTAACGCAGCACTTGAATACTTGGATCGGGGATGGGCTTGCATCCCCGTCAACCCAGAGACGGGCGTATGTCCGTTTGCTTGGGGTTACATCGCAGACAAGCAGCAGCTACCCAGCGAAGATGATATATATGAATGGTTTGGCGAACTGTACCCGAACTATAATGTTGCTATCATCACTGGCCCTGTGTCCAACCTCGTTGTGGTCGATTGCGACAATGCCAATGCCGTAAAGGAAGCGGAGAAGCTGGGCCTCACCCGAACGCCAATCGTGGTCGAGACTAAGAAAGGCTTCCACTTTTACTTCGCCTTCCCCAAGGGTGAGGGGTGGATCAAGTCGCATGTCGGAGCGAACTGTGATGGCCGTGAATGGCCCTCTGTCGCTGGACTAGATTTGCGTGGGAGTAAAGGCATAGCCTACGCGCCACCATCTGTCGGGAAAAGCTGGCGGCTGATGCAGGGAGCAGACTTCGATGACATCCCTGTGTACGTTCGACCGAAGCTGGCGCAACCCGAACAGAACGTCGTGAACCTAGATGACTTTCGATTGGAGCAGGTGTCCTTAGCTGGCGTACGACCAGAGGGTTACGGTGTATGGGAGCGGACAGAGGCAGACGTAAATCGGCTCGGCAGGAAGATCGACGCTGGCGATGGGTGCCATGCCCGTCTGGTGTCGCTAGTCGGGGAATGTTTCGCCCAAGGTTTAGATGAACAGGCGATACATACACGTGTGCATGAGTACATGGATAAGTTCATGCTCAACCCCTTCGATGATAAGAAAGTGCTCTCAACTATAGATGACATCAGTAAGTCCGACCAACGCAATCATCCTGACCGTGACAACCCTGTGCCTGTAGCCAAAGAGGACATCGAGCCAGAGAAGGATCGTAGGCCACGTGTCATAACGACGAAGGACATCGAGCGGCTGGAAGACGAACTCGGCACCGTCGAATACTTTGTTGAGCCGTTCATACCTACGAGCGGTACGATCTTTCAGATACATGGGTTCAGTGGGCATGGTAAGTCTACGTTCGCTCGTCACCTGTTGTACGCATGTGCCGCTGGCAATGATCGCTTCGGCCCCTTCCAGTTCTACAATCGCCCTCGTGTCCTGTACTGCGACTTCGAAAACTCGCGCAGCAACGTGGTGAAATTTTTGACGCAAGCCAAGCACAGCTACGGGGATGCCTCACAAAATTTTATGCTCTGGTGTCCGTTCGACAACGAAGAAATGATGAACCTCAAGTCGGCTAAAGGGCTGGCTACGTTTGAGTATCTGGTGAAGTCGCATCGCCCCAACATTGTGATCATTGACACAGTACGAAGCGCGTTCCCCTCGATGGCGGAGAACTCCGCTGATGATTGGTCACACATCAACCAGCTATGCCTGTCGCTACGAAATGGTGGTATAAGCGTCGGCCTACTCCACCACTCGAACAAGCCGAGTGATGGGGCTGGGTCGGCTGGGCGTGAGGCTGGATCGACTAACCAGCTAACCGTGTTGGAGACACAGCTAAAGGTCACTCAAGTGTTCGAAGATCAGGCAACCGCACAAGTACGCGCTGGCCTATGGGATGGCGACATCATCAATACACCGATGGCGGTGATGGGATCGCCTCAAGCCCTCAAGGCAGGGGAGCGTTTGGATATGATGTTCGAAGTTCGCTACGGCAAAGTGCGCGAAATGACGGACGTACACATGCCATTCTACCACATTGGCATGGGGTCCAACTACGCGGCGGGAACTGTTCGTCCTATCTCAGCGAAGACGCCCAAGCAGAGAGCCATGATGTACGCGCAAGAGTGGGAAGATAACACGGGCGTTATGCGTACGGCCCTGTCTGATTTTGAAATCAGCCAACGCATCAATCAGCCAGTACATATGGTGAAGGAATGGACGGAAGCGTTACGCGCAACTAACCATGCGTCCCGCCTCGCCGAAGCTAAATCCAACAGATAAAAAAACCCTCGGCTGGTGGGGGCCGAGGGCTTACTTCCACTAACACGAGGGAGGAAGCCGAGATCGTGGAAGCTATGATTAAAGTATCCGAAGGCGTTTACGCAGTCAACTATTTTGACAACTATTACACGTCACAAAAACCGTTAAACTCCGTGCGCCGTACTACGCTGGTCGCTTATCGTCTCCGTTCCTTCAGACTAACTAACCTTTGTTGGTTAGTAAGTCTTCGTCACTCGACTGTACTCGACGGAGTTTAACGCCTTCGCCAAAAATGTCAATAGCCTTAGTTGTCTATCCGCATATCTTTTGATATGTATTTTAAAACAGCAAGGCGACGGTATGGCAAAGAGACTACGGCTAACCGAGGGTGAGCAGATGTGGTTAGAGGATAACCACGAACGCTTCACGCACGCGCAGCTATCCGAGAGGTACGGCGTGTGCGTAGATACTGTTCGTAGAATGTTAATGCGAATGGAATTACAATATTTCCCGGGGGCTAAATACCAACACCGCCAACGTCCGGCGAAGTGGACTAGGCCGTGCACAGTATGCGGAAGCAAGAAGCCAAGACCAATCAACCAGTACAGATGCGCAAGCTGCCACGAACGTGAAGAAGCAATCGACAGAATGGTGGACGACGACGAACGAGATGCGAAGGTGTCGCTATACAAACTACCACCCTTCCTAACTGACTTGATGAAGGGAGTATCGTATGCCTAATCCACAGAAGGCCAAGGGCGACCGCTACGAAGTAGACCTCGCTCACTATCTGAACGACTGCGTGTTTGGAACCGAGCGGTGCCAGAGAGCACCACTCTCCGGCGGCGGCAAAGTGGGCTTGCACGCAGGTGGCGCAGACATACTCGGCACACCCGACGTGTTCGTAGAAGCCAAGCGCACCGAACGTCTGAACGTACGAGACGCCATGCGACAAGCAGAGCGCAACATCGAGCAGACTAAATCGCCCGAAGCCCCTGTCGTTATTACGAGAAAAAACCGCGAGCCACTAGAGGACAGCTTGGTCGTCATGCGCCTCAAGGATTGGAAAGAATTTTACAAAAGCAAACTTCGGGAGCGAGGCGACATCTAGGACGACACCGGCCTACGTTCGATGCGATAGTTGTTTCGTTACATTCAACTTCACGATCACACGAACGAAAATAAATTGATGGTCGGTACATGGTCGCGGAAGTATTGGCAGGGATCGCTCTCGTAAAGGCGTCCTGCGAAATCATATCGAAAGGCATTGGCGCAGCGAAGGATATTTCATCCGTCGCAAAGGAAGTCGATAACCTTTTTGAAGGAACCCGCCAGCTAAAGCGTGAAGAAAAGCAAGCGCGTAATAAGGGTATGTCCGTCACCGAGATCGTCATCAACCAGCAGCTTGCAGCCGAGCAGATAGAGATGGTTAAGCAACTAATCATAGGACGCTTCGGCTACTACGCATGGCAAGATGTGCTCAAATTGCAAAGAGAACAGCAGCTTGAAATGAAGGCACGAGCCGCCGCGAAGAAGCGTCAACAGCAGGAGAAGGCAGAATTAGTCGAAGACGTAGCCGTTGTGGGTACGAGTGTGATGATCGGCATACTCATTATCGCAGTAGTCGCTGCCGTCGTGCTGGCAATGATATGATTGAGGTATTCGCAATAGTTCTGTGGCTGGGCGTAGGTGATGATCGCGTGATGGTGGAGAACAATCTTCACTACCGCAACATCGACCAGTGCCTCTACGTCGCCCGTGCATTGACGGCTCGGTTCACTTCGTACGCCGTCGGTTCGGTTGACCATGCCACAGCTTACTGCCTACCGAAAATGGTCAAGGATACCGAGCAAATTTACTAACGCACGCAGCCGCCGCCCAGCAGCTTCGCTTGGGCTACGCTGCACGTAGAGGGTACATGATGGAAGATCATATCGTAACAATCGTTCTCGCAGTGATCGGTTCGGCTGGCTTTTGGTCGTTCGTATCTATGCGGGAAAAATCAAAGGCGGCGGCTACGACTGCCTACCAAGACACATTAAAGGCGCAGGTAGACAGGTTGGCGAATAAATTGGATCGGTACACGACAGACAAAGAGGAACTATTGCGAGAGATCGCAATGCTCCGCGCCGAACTCGCCGAGGCGCACGCTACGATCAAGCACTTGCAAGAATTGCTGCGTAGATAATGCTGAATATAAACCGTGGCAGAGCCGGAGAGTTCCTAGCACTTCACATTCTCGAAACAATGGACCTACGTTCAGTGCACGTAGACATGGAGCACGACGATCTGTGGGTGAAGAACGAAGCGGGTGAGATGTTCAGGTGCCAAGTCAAGTCGTGCGCCAAACCTACCCGCGTATCGTACGAACGACCACGATCCCCAAAGTATCAGTACTCGCTTCGTAACAGCCAAGAATACGACGGAGTATTTTTATTCGTAGCCAGCGACATAAAGTTAATGATCGCTCGTACGTGGGACGAAGTATCCTGCAAAACCTTTAAAATAAAACCCAACGTCTTCACCGAGGCCGAGCAAACGTCCTCGATCAAAAGGAATTTTAATTTATGACGCGCAAGATTGACGGCATCATCGTGCACTGTTCTGCCACCAAGCCTGATTGGTACGCAGGTAAAACTCCCAACGAACAAATGAAAGAGATCGACCGCTGGCATCGTGAAGAACGGGGCTGGCGTATGATCGGATACCACGCAATCATTTCCCGTGACGGCACAATCGTACAAGGCCGTCCGTACGAAATGCAGGGGGCGCACGCCAAGGGTACGAACAAGACAACCATCGGCGTCTGTCTAATCGGGGGCTTCGGCTCATCGGCAGAAGACCGAGCCATCGAGCATTACACGGCGGCCCAACTGGCTGCCTTGTACGGTTTGATCCAAGACCTTCGTTCGCAGTACGGCATCAAGCAAGACAAGGTGATCGGACACAACCGAGTTTCGGGCGTCTCAAAAGCATGCCCCGGCTTTCGCGTCCAGCGTTGGCTCGCCGGACAACAAATCTCCGAGGCCACGGACACGAAGCCCGAACGTACTAAGCCTACGCAATCCAAGACAGTCAAAGCGTCTGCCGCAACAGTCGCAGCTTCCGCTGGCTCTGCCGCTACAGCTTTGTCGGGGCTGGGTGACATCACGCAGTACATAATCCTTGGGTTCACGGGGGTCTCAGTTCTACTTGGCATTTATATTATGCGCGAGCGCATACGTGCGTGGGCCGAGGGGTGGCATTGAATGGCAAGGCTACAACTCTACATGCTCGTCGCTCTATCCTTTGTGCTCGGCGTTGCTGGCATATATTTCTCCGGCGTTTCAAGAGGCCAAGACAAAATCAAAAGGAGAATAGACGAAAAGCGGTTGGACAATATGCGTACGGCAAAGGACGTAGAAGATGAAATGCACGAGCTTGGCGATACTTATCTTTCTCATCGGGCTTCTCGGTGGCTGCGCGACGACGAAGATCAGCGGTGATACCTACTGCGACCTGACATCCCCCATATTGTTCGGGTCCGAACGTACGATTGAATGGCTCATAGCGAACGACCGTTCACTCGTCGTAGATGTTTTAGTTGCGAACGAAACACACCAACGGATATGTACGGATGATTAGCACCTGACAAAAACAGTTGCCTTTCCGCACTGATATACTGTAACACTCCCCTTACACAATGTGCCTTGGGGGGATGGCCCAATGTTTAAAAAGTTAGAAAGAGAATACGCGAAGGCGTTCCTTGAGTACGAACTTGCGATAGCAGAAGGTCGGCGTACTAGACTGCACGACAGTGATGAACTCAAAAAGATCAGTAAGTATTTTATATCGACAGCCAACCGAAGACTGTTCGGATTGTACTGTGTCCGTGCCACGTTTGATAGCAACCCAGCATTGGTAAGTGACTTGGCACATCAGGTTAAGTGTTCGAGGAACGCAATGGACAAGATGGTATCCGAGTGCGAACAATCTGAATGGATCATCATAGATCGCAGCCCCGCACAATACCGCTATATTTCAGCGGGTTCGAAAATGATGGAGGCTTGGCAATCTTACGTTAAATTTATAAGGCCCTTGTCACAGGCTACTAAGATGGGTCAAGTCAACACCGTTATTAAAAACCTGAACGCGCTGGCACTATTAGACCCGTAACTAACAAGCCACTTGGCATATGCAGCCAGATTTCTCCTGTTAATCTGAATAAAGTTATTGATTCTTTTCAATCGCTTAGTCTCAGTCGGGAGTTTATTATGCAAACTTTTACACAACCTCTATTGACAAACGGTGTGCGGAAACGCAACTTTACTAAACGAGTTGGGGACAAACCAACTATCCCTAGCCGTGAAGGAAGTCACTTAATGGAGGATCAAATGACTACAGAGAGCATGAGGCTCGACCTGCAACGAATGGAGACTAAGCTAGATACTAAGTTGGATATTCTTATCCAACTTGTCAGTCGGCTTGGTAATAATAATGGTGTCGCCACAGCCAATTTAGATAAAGACGCAGCGTCCGCATCCGAAATCAGCTACCTAAGATCACTAACCTCTCGTCAACACGCCGTGGCTCAAATGCTAACGCAAGGCTTGTTGAATAGAGACATCGCACAAGTCATGTGTGTTGGTGAGAATACAGTGAAGGTCCACGTACGAGCGGTGTGTAAGAAGGCCGACGTAAAGTCACGAGGACAAGCCGCTATGATCTTTCAACAGATCGTAGAGAAAGTAGACGAAGAAGAATACATACTGCTGAGTAAAGGGTTGCCGCTTGATTGGTTCGCTTCGTACGACACCGAATTAGATGACCCGTACTTCCACCTATACAAACCCTTTAGAGATAAGGGGTGAACAATGGTACAGACATATAATAACTGCACATACGATTGGCAGTGGGTACTTTGCAATGTGAATTGCATCACCCGCCGCATGATTTCGCTCATTTCGGGCGCAAGAGTTTCTCACTCGGATTGGTTCGAAGGATACACTTCATTCTCGCCAACTCCCCCGCCCCGCATACGCCGCTTCACCCTTAACAACGGGAGCCTCACATGACACTATCACTACGTAAACGAGGCAACATCTTTCATGCCGAGGGTGAGTTCATGGGCGAACGAATACGTCGCTCACTCAAAACGTCTGATCGCATGCAAGCCAAAGACGCAATGTTAAAATTGCAGTCCGACCTGCTCACTGGATCAGCGTCCAAGGCTACGAAGGGTACACCCTTCTCCGTGGTTGCGGATAAGTACATGAAGTCCCGCCGCACTGGTTCGTCCAAGTCTGCGCTCCGTTACGCCGAGCATCATCGTGAAATGTTCGGCGGCTACGACATCACTGAGATAGACGAAGACTTGATCGAAGGATACATCGAAGATTACCACGCGCCGAAGGGCAACAGCGACGGTACGATCAGGCGTGACTTGGTTGCGTTGCAAGGCATCCTAAACTTTGGTGCCAAGCTAAAGCTGCGCGACCACATCACCGTTGAGAAGCCATCGGAGAACCCGCACTCAATCGTGACGATCACGCCAGAGGAACAGACCGCGATATTCAATTCGCTGCTGCGCCCTGACCGATACAGCAACGCGCAATGGGGCGTACATAGAATATGTATGTTCCTGATCTACACTGGCGCACGTCCGAACGAAGTGCTCAAGCTGCGCTTCGCCGATCTTGACCTGACTAACAACACGGTCATCCTTCGTTCGATCAAGGGCCGCAAGGGCCAGCTAAAGGAGAGACGTGTGCCTCTGCACCCTGACCTCGTGGCTGCGCTTCCCAAACGGCCCAACCACAGAACACCGCAACCGTCCGATCTTGTCTTTGACTATGGGCTGGACACGGCGGAGTTACGCAGACGTTTTAAACGCGCTGCCGAAAAGGTAGGCATAGAGGATAAGACCCCCTACTGCCTACGCCACACCTTTGCGACGCGCTTGTGCCGCCAAGGTGTACCCCCGAAAGTAGTGGCTGATCTATTGGGCCACTCGTCTTTGGACATGGTGATGAAGTATATGAACACCACGTTTGAGGATCATCAAAGTGCCATACTAGGCATGACTAATCTGGCGTTCGTAACACGTACGGCAGACACACAACCAAGAGTTATGTAATTCGAAATGGATAAATCAGGGACCGTAAAAACCGCTTGCACTCAACGTACACAATGGTATTCCCACCATTGGAGACGTGGCCGAGTGGTCGAAGGCGCTCCCCTGCTAAGGGCAGTAAATCCCTGATTTTCCCAACGAAAGACATGGCAATCAACGCAACGGGTGTCACCCGTTGTGCAACTGATCGGACCGAAACAGGCGGTTCTGTCACACATCAGGGTATTTAACTATGAACAAGACTTTACGTTCTTCAACGAAAAAAAATGTCGCTTGCTTTCTCGTCCGCATAATGCCGAGTGGCATTGGCTACGCAAGCACGGACCCGTCATCAAGCTGGGGAGAAATCTTCGTGGGGCCAAAGCAGATTGACTATCACAACCTTCAAGAAGGCGACAGTATCCAGTGCCTCGTGACCGAGAACAATCGGGTGGGCAGTCAGACCCCTTGGTTCGCGTTGCAGACCCGTCCGCTCGACACTGGCTCACTTGACCCACGCTTCGCCCCGCTCTTTGACACCCCCGTAGTCACGCCAGAGAACATCGTTCCTGCCACGGCTATCACGCAACTCAATGCCATCGTTGAGCAGCCCGAAGAACCCGTCGATCAAAACCTTTTCCCAACATTCGAAAAGGACGAGTTGATCGAAGCCATGTTAGTTGTGTTGAACGAAACTTTTGAGTTCGAAGGATCGGAGAACAGCGAAGGCGACACAATGTTCTGGACAACCCGCCAGATGGTAGAGGAACTGGTCGATCCAGAGCACATGGATAACAAGGTTGAGATCGGCAAACTCCAAGGTCGTATGTGCTACTACCTTGAACGTCTGCTCTCCGAACGTAAGCTGGTCGTGATCGACATTCGCCGCATCGACAGCGTGAAACCTCACACAAAATTGTGGGGCTTGCCGGATGCTCCCATCAACATCGGCTTCGCATGAAGCCGCTAATTACCAAGCACGATCTGAAAGGGTGCGGCCTCAAGCGGGGCCGCATCTACGACGATTTGCACGACGAGACAATGGACTGGATCGCCCGTGAGGCATCGAAGTCAAAAGAAAAAAAATGTGGGCCTGTGATAGCAAAAATTTTGAACGCTACCTTCGCCTCACTTCAAGCCCATAAGCTCGGCGGTACGGACGATACGTGAGGTAGGCGTCGTCGCCCCTACGTACTTCGAACGGACGCGCTGCAAGAGCGCGTCCTTCCACGTTTCATTCTGCAACGACAGGTACAGGCCAAGCATCAGCATGTCCTGCTCGGTCATGTCACTCGACAATCCCAACCGTACGTAACCGTCCTTGTCCATGCTCATAGCCGGACACTTCGTCGTCACGTACAGCCGCTTGCGTACGTGCTCAAGCAACGCACCATCATCCTCACTCGTCATCCGTCATCCCCTCACGTCTTTCGGTCCACCACTCGGCAAAGGTTCCCAGCTTTCGATACTCGTTATCGCCCAGTGCCGTGCTTATCTGTTGCCACACGGCATAACGCTTGCTGCCCTTAACACCGCGTCTTGCCAAGTATTGCGCGGCTTGTTTCGTGAGGCGGCGACATTCTTCATGTGTCTTAACGCGCTCCTTCTCGTACATTCGGAACAGATCAATACTCATTCTTCGTCCTCCCTAAATTTTTCGATCACATCGCAGAAGC
>Ga0181377_1000570_pt1 | contig 13748 bp, 11 predicted proteins | sample LowvirmetaG_9_FD_130160 | JGI IMG/M metagenome (GOLD analysis project Ga0181377, IMG submission 130160) | Marine viral communities from the Subarctic Pacific Ocean - Lowphox_13 viral metaG | ecosystem: Environmental > Aquatic > Marine > Oceanic | place: Subarctic Pacific Ocean | collected...
GATTTAATTTGTAAATTAGAAGCATTAGATCCTCAAATATTAGCATGTGCCGAAGAAGCAGGAATGGATGATATTAAATTAATTCCTATTTCACCCACTATTATTTCTTTTGTTGAAGAATCTTTAGAAGAGAATCAAAGTAGTACTATAGAAACTACCTATAGGGGATTTATTTTTGAAATTGAAGAAGTCCCTTTTAGCCCTACAGTAAATAGAACTCAAGCTAATGCTTTAAACAAAGATGGAATAGTAATGCTTCAATCAGAATTATCCTTTACTACAGAACCCTCAATATTAATAGAAGAATTAAAATTTGTAATAGATAGAGATAATTTAAAAGCAGAGTAATTAAATATTTATATGAAATGAAACAGACCGCATTAAAATCATTGATTAAGCAGGCCGTTAAAGAAGCTATACAAGAAGAATTAAAAGAAATTCTTTTAGAAGCAGTACGTGCCCCTAAACAACAAGTTATAGAACACATCCAACCCCAAAAAGTTGTTGATGGACCCTCTATGAGTTCTACAGAACAAAGAACAGCTTATAAAAATATAATGGGAGATATGAAAGCCCAATTCTCATCTCAAGATGTCCCCAAACCTTTCAACCCACAAGGAGGATTACCTGGAGGTGATCTACCTGCAGGTGAAGTAGATATGACTCAAATCATGGGTTTAATGAATACTAAATAATGGCAATTAAGCAAACTAACATATTTCCTTTAGATAAACAGCCCCGGAAAGCTGTTGGGATTGCTTATCCTTTTTCTTCTTTTGCAGTCTCAGGATCTGCTACTCCCTTTAAATCTAATTATACTACTAAAGAACAAGTAAAATCTAATTTAGCAGTTTATTTTACAACTAATAAAGGTGAAAGACCCCTTAATCCAAATTATGGGGGAGGTTTAAAAGATCTTTTATTTGGACAACTAGATAGTAAAATTTATGATGTAGTTTATAAAAGAGTTACTGATGGGTTATCTGTTTATTTTCCTGAGGTAAGTGTGAAAGAATTAGAGGTATTAGAAAATATAGATCAAAATGAATTAAAAATAGTTATGTCTTATACTGTGTTTAATAATGAGAAAGATACTTTAGAATTAAATTTCAATGAATAATAGTAATAAAGATATAAAATATATAGATAGAGATTTTGATACTCTAAAAAATGGATTAATAGAGTTTTCTAAAACTTATTTCCCTGAAACTTATAATGATTTCTCTCCTTCCTCACCAGGATCGATGTTCATAGAAATGGCTTCTTATGTAGGTGATGTATTATCATTTTATGTAGATAATCAAGTACAAGAAAGTTTTCTTCAATACGCTAGACAAGAATCTAATCTTTATGACTTAGCTTATATGATGGGATATACCCCTAAGGCTACGGGGGCTGCTACTGTTGAGATTGATTTATTTCAACAAGTTCCATCAAAGATTGTTGGAGGACAATATATCCCAGATTATGATTATGCTCTTACTGTAAGAGAAAATTCCGTGGTTTCTTCTAATCTAGGTGAAAATACTAAGTTTTTAACCCAAGATATAGTAGATTTTACAATTTCATCCTCATATGATCCCACAGAAGTTACAGTATATAGTACGGATAGTGGGAATGCCTATAGGTATCTACTTAAAAAAACTACAAAGGCCTTATCTTCAACTATTAATACTACAACTTTTTCATTTACAGATTCTGAGAGGTTCCCAACAGTCACTTTAAATGGAGCCAATATTATTGGAATATTAGATATTAAAGATAGTGATGGTAATACTTATTACGAAGTTCCATATTTGGCTCAAGAAACTATATTTGAACAGATAAAAAACACAGAAGCTAATAATGATTCAAATGGACCTTTCGGCCCCAATCCTAATTTAGATGGGGATAATGGAGAAGTACCTTTTTTATTAAGACTTAAAAGAGTACCACGAAGATTTGTTACAAGATTTAAATCTAAAACACAATTAGATATTCAATTTGGGGCGGGTAATCAAGCAGATGGAGATGGGGCTTTTGTTCCCGATCCTACTAATGTGGGTATTGGGTTAGCCGGTGGTAAAGATAAATTAAAAGCTGCATATAATCCCTCAAACTTTTTATACACTAGAACTTATGGTATAGCTCCTAAAAATACAACTTTAACTGTTAGATATTTAGTAGGAGGAGGAGTCTCTGCTAACGTTCCTTCCAACTCATTGAATACTATTGCAGGAAATATAGAATTCCAAAAAGTAAACCCAGGGAATGATGTAACTGCTCAATCTATATTTGATTCATTGGTAGTTAATAATCCCAAAGGAGCATCAGGAGGAGATGATGGTGATTCTATAGAAGAACTAAGAGAAAATTCATTGGGAGCATTTGGATCTCAACTTAGAGCAGTTACTCAAGAAGATTACTTAATTAGAGCTCTTAGTTTACCTTCAGAATATGGTATATTAGCTAAAGCTTATATTGAACCTCAACAAATTGCATCTCTTTTACCTGGAGAACAACCTAGAACTTTAGATTTATATGTTACTTCTTATAATAATCAAGGTCAATTTACTAATGCTACTAATGCTTTAAAACAAAATCTATCTACTTATTTATCTCAATATAGAACTGTAAATGATTCTATTAGATTAAGAGATGCTTTTATAGTTAATATTGGAGTAGATTTTAGTGTAATAATATTGCCTAACTATAATAATAACCAAGTTATATCTAACTGTATCTCCCAATTACAAGATTATTTTAATGCTAAAAACATGCAAATTAATCAGCCTTTATTACTTAAAGAGGTATTTATACTTTTAGATAAAGTAGAGGGAGTTCAAACTGTAAGTGATGTGGATATTACTAATAAAGTTGGAGGAAATTATTCTCAATATTCATATGATATAAAAGGAGCAAATTTAAATAATATCATATACCCCTCAGTAGACCCATCAATATTTGAAGTTAAATTCCCTAATACCGATATAAGAGGTAGATCAACAGCATTTTAATTATGGCCGTATATAAATTATTCCCTACAAAAGACGCAACTATATATTCTAGATACCCTGCTAAAAATACAGGGTTGGATTCTATTATAGAAACCAGTACAGATAAAGATGCAAAATTAAGTAGATACTTAATTCAATTTTCTCAAGATGAAATTAATTCATTAATTGATAGTAAAATATATTCATCTTCAATGCAGGTTGATTTAAAAACCTATATATCTGCTATAGAAAACTTAAATACAGATACTACAATAGAAGTATTTCCTATATCCGATACATGGAATATGGGCACTGGGAGGTTTCATGATTCTCCAGAAACTGATAATGGATGTAGTTGGGACTTTAGATCTTATTCTGGATCAAATGCATGGGTTATATCTGGATGGGGGAGTTATATAACAGGATCATATGGTGATACTGTAGGTGGAGGAACTTGGTATACGGGTTCTGTTCTTGGTCTCAATGTCACTCAATCTCAAGTATATAATTACACAAGCAACAAAGATTTGAATGTTGATGTAACTGGGGTAGTTAAGACTTGGTATAGTCAATCTAAAAGTTTAACTAATGATGGATTTGATAATAATGGATTTATTGTAAAACAAAGTAAAAGTGATGAAGAAGGTGGATTATATAAAAATGCATCATTAAAATTCTACTCAGTAGATACTAATACTATATATCCTCCTGAGTTACAATTTAAATGGGAAGATCATAATTTTGCAACTGCTTCATCATCAATTCCAATAATTAATACTTCTGAATTGGTTGCTTCTTTTGATAATAATCCTGGGGAGTTTATGAGGGATAGTATTCATAGATTTAAAATTAATTGCCGTCCTCAATTTCCTACAAGGGTTTATCAAACTTCTTCAATTTATTTAAATCAACATTATCTTCCAATATCTTCTTCGTATGCCGTTAAAGATTTAGATACTAATGAATTTGTTATAAATTTTGATGACAATTATACAAAAATAAGTGCTGATGCTACTAGTAGTTATTTTGATTTGTATATGAAAGGGTTAGAGCCCGAGCGTTATTACCAATTATTATTAAAAGTACCAATAAATAATCAAGTATTAATTTTAGATGATAATTATTACTTTAAAATTATAAATGGATGAGTAAAAGGTTAAATTTAAATAGAACCCTATTTGATAAATCAAAGTATTCTAAAACTATAGATACTTCATTTAAAGAATTACTTCCTTTATCTGTAGAAGATGATACTCCCCCCATTACAATAGATGAATTTTTCAAATCATATGATAATTTATTTTTTGAAATACCTAAAACAGGAATAAATTCCCATAACATTTTAATTCAAAGAAGTAGTGAATATGTTGGAAATGAGCAAACCAATGAAGAATTAGATGCTCTGTATGCCGAAGTTACAGCATTAAGAGAACAACTACTTGAAACTCAAAAAGAACTCTCAGATATTCAACAAGCTCAAACTGAGGAAGCTCTTCAAAATATAACTAATGGCTGAGGTAATATTAAATAAAATAACGGGAGATGTTATTGAAGGGTACGATCAAAAAGATCTTTCTTTAATCCCTTCATTTGAAGCTATTTCACAATTTACCCCATCTATGGATAATGTGGAATTTTCTATATATAATGAACAAGGAATACTTGAATATATAGAATATGATTATTCAGAATATCAAGTAACTTTAAATTATAATAGTCAAAATAATTCGGTTTCTACAGTTACTGTAGATCCCCAAAAAGATTTAATTAAAAAAGGATATGATCAAGGGAATTATACAACATATTACAATTTTGTAAGAAATCAAATATCTTCTTCTCAATCTACTCCATTTTTTATTTCTCAAATTTCTTCTGATAGGACTGAAGTTAGGGTGGTCAATAATTCTTTATCAAATGAAGATTTAGAAAGTGGAGTAGATAATTTTATAAATGAATTAAATGATTCTCCATATTTTGAAGACTTTAGAATAAATTTTGGAAACAATAATATTTTTATTGCTACTAATATTTTATTAGATACTTCAAATGAAGACCAATACACAACTTTAATAAAATTATATGAACCTCTCCCAGTAGGGATTGACGTAAAAGATTCTTTAACAATTTCTTTACAAACTGCTGATGAAGTTTCTTTTAAAGTTGCTTTTGAAAATAAAGTAATTGCACCCCCACCTCCTAAAACTATTGGGGGACCCAATTTCTCGTTAAATATTGCAGATAAGGCTAATAATGACACCTCATATAAAACATCGGGGGAGTTGTTAACTACAACTTTATCATCATCATACGACCAGATTCTAAACATTTTAGGGGAAAAAGGTATTGAAATTAATATAAATTATAGTGATTTTAATAATTTTATATATTTTGGTTCTGCTGAACATAGGGTAAGAAATTTTTATTATAAAGTAAGTCTTATTGAAGAATATGATAATGAAATTTCTATTGTAGAAGCATTAAATACTAGTGAAGTATCTTCAAGTATTGCAATTTTATTAGATAAAAAACAAGAAATTATTAAGAATTTTGATGGATATGAAAGGTATCAATACTACTCATCAGGTTCTTTAGATATATACCCCAAAACTAATACTTCACCTCCTTATACTTTAACAAATTCTGGGAGTGTTTTAGCATTAAACTGGTTAGAAGATCAAGCTACTAATTCAGGATCAGCATATGATTTAGAAAGTGTAGATAGATTAGCTAATAGCCTTCCTACCTATGTACAGGATGATACTAGAAATGCTACATTCTTAGTGTTTATGGATATGATTGGTCAACATTTTGATATTATGTGGACTTATACTAAAGATATTTCCAATAAATTTGATGGTGATAATAGATTAACTCATGGTATTTCTAAAGATTTAGTAAAAGATGCTTTAGTTTCTATGGGTATTAATGTTTATGGTAATAATCAATCAAATTATGATCTTTTTACAGCTTTAACAGATCTAAACCCAACAGGGGGAACAAGCATTCCCACAGGAAGTGAAGTTATAGATGATGTATTTAATATAGCAGATCCCCAACCTCAAGAAAATCTCATAAAAGGTATATATAAACGTATATTTCACAATTTACCTTATTTACTAAAAAAGAAAGGATCTAAAGAAGGTTTAAGAGCTTTAATTAACACTTTTGGAGTACCAGGGGGATTATTAAGAATAAATGAGTTTGGAGGATATAAAGCAGATAGTGATTTATATAAAACTTCTAAAGAAGTAGAAAATCTTGCTTTTACAGGAGCTACTTTTAATTCTAAATTAACCCTGAATCAAACTTTTGGAGGTGGTACTCCTGCAACTATTTTATTTAGAGTAAAGTATATAAACAATGATCTTCCTACTAATGATACTCCTTTAGAACTTGCTAGTTTTGGTACTTCTTTAAATACAGCTTATACTGGAAACGGGTATGTAAGTGCTAGTTATGAAGGATCCATACCATCCTCTAGTGGAGATTTTTATAAAGGTGAATTAACATTGGGAGGTTCATCAGTAACAGCTCCCATATATAATGGAAATTGGTGGACTGTTGGTATTATAGGTAGAAATACATTAGTAGTAGCTGAAAAAATTTCAGATGGGGGAGAGGGATTTAAAATAGGATATTATATTGAAGGGACCTCAGGAGGTTCCATTTCAGGTAATGCCTCCAAACTTAATGGAAATGGGACGGGATTTGCATTCCAAGAACTACAATTTAGGGATAATGAAGCAGATGTTGATGCTATAAAAGCTTATGCTATGAATCCTTCATCTTTAGGTGAAGGAGGTGCGGCTGATGATGCGGATGGAGTTGCTGATAACGTGGGTTTTAGAGCTCCTTTAGGAACAGATAATATTAAAAGAATAACAAGTGAAAATTATAGATCAATCCACCCCCGTTCAGTAGGAGCATATTCAGGTTTTATTAAAAATTCATTTGCGGGTGATAGTAATTATAATTTTTCATCTCCTGGTACTATTTCATTTATAGGAAATAAAGAATATGTTCATACCCAAGAACCTGTATCAGGAATTAAAAACAGAATATCTGAAAAAATTAGAGTTAATACTCCTACTTTAACAGGTACTACATTAAGTAATTTATCTAGTATTCAACAAAAAGGATTAAATGCAGTTAATGAAACTCCTGATGTTGATTATACTGAAGTGGCTTTTTCTCCACAAAATGAAATCAATGATGATATTGCAGCTACTTATTTAGGTGGATTAAATATAGGAAATTTAATAGGAGATCCTTATAATTTTGAACCTAATAATCCTAATAAGTCTGAAGGTAAATATCTAGATTTAAATAAAGAATCTGAAGAGTATTTTGAAAAATATGATAAACCTTATGATTGGAACGATTATATTAGGCTTATAAAATATTTTGATAGTTCACTTTTTAAAATGATCAAAGATTTTGCTCCTGCTAAATCTAATGTTACTACAGGGGTAGTAATAAAACAACACTTATTAGAAAGAAATAAATCTAAAGTAGTATCAGGAAGTTTAGAGGTTCAGTCTACATACTCGGGTTCTATAGGACCATATTGGGTATGGGACCATTCAACAGATGGTACTGGATCAATGCATAAGTTAAAAGAAGATGTAATAGGTAATTTTGAAGGTGGTGGTGGTGGAGTATTTAATGCAGTAAATGGAATTGAATATTATTATTCAGAAAGTGTATTTGACACCAAAGGAGAGTTAATAACAGGTTCAAAACCTTATCCCCCAAATGCTTTTACCCCAACTCCCTTTGTAACACAAAGTTGGCAAGAAACTATTTTAACTAAATCTGGATCTGTAAATATAACACGTAATACCCAACAAGAATTTTATAATGGGGAATTGAAAGGAACTGAAGTAGAAGTAACTGATGGTAATTTGAATGTAGCAAATATCAAAGAATCTAATGATAGTTTTGTTGCTCCTTATAGTACTACTATAGGGGCTTATGATAATTATAACGACTGGTTCTTAGAATTTGACAGTCAAGGTGCTATTGGAGGTTCTAGTTTATGGTTTTTTAATACATTATATGGTGAGATAGATTTTTGGATTAGCTTTTCTGATAAAGATACTGGAAATACTTTTAGATCAGAATATTTAAGTAACCTTACTACAGGAGATATAATCACTGTAAGAATTGATACGTCAATTTATATGCAAGGTGAGGTTTTTCAATTTGAAATTGGAGGGATTTTAATAAACCAAGCTGGTCCTGTAACTAGATATGGTTTTCAAGTTACTAACAATTCACCTAACTCCCCAGGGACTCTTGGGGGAGATTGGTATGCTAGAAGAAATAGTAATGCTTTTGTCCAAGGTGTTTTTAATTATTCATTAATATATGATGACTCAACTAATGATACTTTAGGAAATACTGATAATAATAATCCTATTTTAAACAATGTTAGTAGAGAAAGACAATCTACAATATTTATGGATGTAGATTATACAAGTTTTGGGTCTGGAAGTTTAAGGCCTATTAACATAGATCAAATAATATCAAACACAGCAACAAGAGCCTCAGTTCAAGATTCAAATTATACATCCACAGGTTATAGTAATGCTCGATATAAAGGGAGTCAAGCAAGTTCATTAGGATTTAATATACCTTATTCAAAACAATAAAAAATGGGACTAGATCCATCAAATTCAAGACCACCTGTTTCCCCGGCTCCAGAACCAGTTGCTCAAACACAAGAAGAACAAAACATAAGTGCACAATCTCAATTAGAAGCCGAATTAAAATTTCCAATTAGAGGTATTTTAGGTGGGTTACCCGTAGCAGAACAAAGGCAAGAATATTTTGCTGTTTTTGATCAAGCAGGAGATACCGGCCCTGAGCTTATAGATAAAACTCAATATAGAATTACTTATTTAGTAGATTCCCAATTAAATACTTCTAAACCTGCTGAAAATGCAGTTTCAGCTGTGAATGCTACTCAAAATTTTGAAGAAGGAAAAAGGGTAAGTGTAAGAGCAGATAATGCAACTGCCTTAAATAGAAGTTTGACAGGGGAATTAGGTATATATGATATAGGTACATTAAGGTTAATATCAACTACTGAAACAGGTTCTACTCCAGAGGGATTCTTACAAACCATGAGTTTCATACAACCAGATGGACAATCTATTATATCCGATGCTTATGATTTATCTATACAATATAATTTAGCACCATCAATAACCACTCAACCTAATTATGGGCAAAGTACTATTATTACTCCCGATGGATTTTTACTTCCTTATCCTTCAGCATCTAAAGCAATTTCAGGTTCAGCAGATCCTTTCTATGATGGTATAGATACTACACCTTTCAATACTTTAGAGATATTAAGGGATACTATAGAAGGGGGAACTAGAATCGCAGTAAATTTTAATGCTTATTTACAAGCAGATTGGAGTGTTCAGAGTTCCCCTTCTCCCCAACCAGTTGAAGGTTATATTCAATTAGAATTTCAAGATGCGGGAGCAGGGGATTTTATTGTTATAGACACTCAAACTTATTCAATACCACCTGGTAATACTTCTTATTTTTATCCTGGTGTTTCTACTGGAAATTTTGGACATTTTCAAGCGGGAAGTAAATTTAGATGTAGGATATTTAGAACTGATACACTTCTTGGGGGAGCTCAATTAAAAATAAGGAATGGGAAATGTAAAACAGTCCAAGAATATCTCCCAGGAAATGTTAATATCCCAGGACTAAATGCTGTAACTGCTTCATATTTTGAACCAAATTTTACAACTTTTAAACCTGTAAGTGAATCTCAAAATCCTGCTGGGTTTTCTGTATTAACTTCCTCAGTTCAAATGGGTTATTTTATGAATAATGGATTCCAAGCAAGATTGGAGGATGAATGTAAAGCATTTGATCCTAAAGGTGATACTGTAACCTTTGAAGCTATTCAAGTACCTTTTACTTGGGAAATAGGAGATGAAATTCGATTTGAATATAATAAAAATAAAGTCCATAAAATAATAGGTGTTGATAAATTATCTAATGGTGCTTATCACATTACAGTTTCTCCTAATGTATCATCGGGGAGTATAATAAATCATTTTACTCATTATAGAATAGTAGAGGATGGAGGATATCTTATTTTAAATACTATTAAAGATAATCAAGTAGCAGGAAATCAACCTTTTAATGGTATAATTTTACCAAAATATCCTTCTGAAAATTTAAAGAAAAAGGAAGATAGACTTATTTTTGAATTAAAACAAGCAGGTATCATAGAAGTTTAAAATTAATAATATTTATATGCATAACAAAACACAATGGGATATTTAAATAACGCCGTAGTAACAGTAGATGCTATTTTAACTACAAAAGGTAGAGAACTTTTAGCTAGAGGTGATGGGTCTTTTAAAATTACTCAATTTGCATTAGCTGATGATGAGATTGATTATACTTTGTATAACCCAACTCACCCCTCAGGAAGTGCTTTTTATGGTCAAGCATTAGAAAATATGCCTTTATTAGAAGCTATACCTCAATCTACTCAAAATTTAAGATATAAATTGGTTACTTTACCTAGAGGAACAGCAAAAATGCCTGTATTAGATGCTGGGTATTCTACTATTACCTTAAAACAAGGGTCATCTTTAGCTATTACTCCTCAAACCTTAAATTATTTAGGAAACAACCAAGTTTATGAAACTAATGGTTATGCAGCAACCATAGCGGATGTGAGAACTTTAAGTTCATTCAACGGAGTAGGTATAGATACTAATTCCATAGGTACTACTACAACACAAACTTATGGTACTAGTGTGTCTCAAACTGTTGTAGGTACTACTATTAATTTAACAGCCACTACAGTTAATACTTTATTTGGAACTAATACTCAATTAACTACTTCATTATTATTAACAGGAAGAGATAGTGGTGCTAGAATTACAATACCTGTTAATATTACAAAAACAAACGCATAATAGATGTCATTTAATAGATTACAACCTGAGGATTTTTTAATTAGTGCTGATTCAGTAGCTGCGGGTGCTTTTAGTGGAAATATTCCTACTTTAACTACCTTTTTTACCTCATCAATTCAGGGCGCAGGAGCAAGTGGTCAATACTATGTAAATGTTTTCCAATCAGAATCTGCAGCAATTGATTCTGAGGTGCAATTTGCTATAGCTTATGGAGATAAATTAGGTTCGGGGTCTGCTTTATTTGATAATGGGATTGATGGAAAATCCCCTTCTTCAGTAGTATACGGACAGTTTCAAAATATTGTTTTAGGGGATGAAAATGCAGATTTTTCTTATGATACTGCAACTCCTGCAGACCAATATTTTTATGCTATTTCTGTAAATAGAGCCCGTTATAAAGGAAATATCCTCCCAGGATCTATGACTTTAGCTTTAACAGTAGGAGGTAATACTCTACATTTGACAGATAATAGTGCTACCACTAATACAGTATCATTTAATGAATCAGGAAGAGTATTCCAAGTAATTTCGGGATCTGCAGGGGTTGCCCATAGCACTCCAAATACAACTGCTTTAGGATCTTATGGTTTATTCCTCCCAGATATTGGAACCATAATACTAAATGGTCCCGCTTTAGATTTGACTTATGGAGACGGAGGAGGAATTGGTTTGGGTACACTTCGCACATCCAATAACAGTGTTAATAATCCTGGTAGGTTATTTGAGGCATTAGAACTTGGTGCAAAAGTTACTATGAACAGTCAAGAAAATGTCACTTCAGATTATATATTTGTAAGGGCTAGAAATTCAGAATATAATTATTCAGAGAATCCTTCATTTATAACAGGGTCTACTGGGGAAGTTGTATATAGTGATTTTATAAATGCCCCTCAAACTTTTATAACATCAGTGGGGTTGTATAATGATACTAACGACTTAATAGCAGTAGCTAAATTAAGTAAACCACTTAAAAAAGACTTTACTAAAGAAGCTTTAATAAGGGTTAAGTTAGATTTCTAATGAATGAGCTATTTAAAAGGACTAACCAGTAAGGATGTAATTGTAAGTCCACTTACAGTTCATAAATCCATTTCCCGAAACGGTTCAGCAACAACCTTTAGTAGTAATCCTCTAGTTCCTATTACAATTGGAGGAGCTAATGAAGTATATATTACAGGATCTACTACAGGTAGTGCTCCTTTAATGTATCATTCTATTAAACAACTTTATTATGGTAATTATATTAATAGTTCTGATGGGTTATTAAATACGGCTTCATTACCCCAATATAATGAAGATGGAACTATTGAGGGATCTGTATTAAATAATTTATATGAAAACAATATAAGTTCTATAAATGAATTTAGAAATCTTCCTTCTTTATATGGATCTGAAGTAGAAATATATTCTATACCAAGATCAAGGTTTGGGGATTATATTAAACCTGGTTCTTTTGATTCTTTATATTATGTTGATGATGGGGAAGGGAATATAGTATTAAAATCTGATAAAACCAGAGTGGGAAATATTATATATGGTGCGGGGTTAGTTATAATAACAAATCCTACTCAACCCTTTAATAATACCTCATGGAAGTCCTCTTATACCTTATATGAAACCCAATATAAATGTACTGCTGAAGCTAGTGAATTTAATTTATCAATGAATCCTAGCTTATTATCTAGTTCTATAAATAAAGAAGGAAGAATAAGACAATCAGGAAGTGCCTATTACGAGGATTATGTAACAGGATCAGATTTCACTCCTTTTGTTACCACAGTAGGACTTTACAATGATGAAAAAGAATTAATAGCAGTTGGGAAACTTGCTCAACCCTTAGCATTATCTCAATATGTTGATACAACAATATTAGTAAATATAGATAGATGAATTGGTTATATAATGAAAAAGAAATCACAGACATATCACAATTTCCTCCAAACACATTTGGGTTTATATATGAAGTGATTACCCCCGAGGGGAAAAAATATGTGGGTAAAAAAGTTTTATACCACAATCAAAAGAAAAAACTCACCAAAGTTGAACTCTCAGAACAGACAGGACGTGGGAGAAGGAAAACATTTAAAATAGTTCAAAAAGAAAGCGATTGGAAGAAATATTATGGTTCTAATAAACATCTTCAAAACCAAATCAGCAAAGGAGAAGTTACGCTAGAAAATTTGAAAAAACAAATTATTCAAATTGCTTTTAATAAAAAACATCTTACATACTTAGAGACTAAATACCTATTCCAGTTTGAAGTGTTAGAAAACCCAGATTTGTATTATAACGATAATATATTAGGAAAATTCTTTACATCAGACTTTGATTCCTAAATCAGAATTCGTATATTTACATTAATGGTAAATCAGTTACTAGTATCTTTAATGGACTCTGTTCTAGGCAAAGGTAAACAAACATCCAGAGGTAATCATGCTTACCACTGCCCTTTTTGTAAACACCACAAACCTAAAATGGAGGTGAATTTTACGGAAAATAAAAAGGGACATAACCCTTGGCATTGTTGGGTTTGTAATACTAGAGGTAAAACCATTCCTAATCTCCTTAAAAAGATTGAGGCATATGATAAAATTGAAGAAGCCAAAAGGTTAATTCCTCAAGGATCATTTGTTGAAGAAACAATAGTCAAAAACGATCTACACCTCCCTAAAGAATATACTCCTTTTATTGACAACCCTTCCAGCTTAATGGCTAGACATGCTTTGGCTTATCTAAAAAAAAGAGGGGTTACAATGGAAGATATGATTAAATATCATATGGGGTATTGTGAAGAAGGAGAATATAGAAA
>Ga0181377_1000573_pt1 | contig 13722 bp, 8 predicted proteins | sample LowvirmetaG_9_FD_130160 | JGI IMG/M metagenome (GOLD analysis project Ga0181377, IMG submission 130160) | Marine viral communities from the Subarctic Pacific Ocean - Lowphox_13 viral metaG | ecosystem: Environmental > Aquatic > Marine > Oceanic | place: Subarctic Pacific Ocean | collected 2015-12-10
TCAAAAGACGCATTTTCTGTCCATGGATCTTTAACAAAAGAAGTCAAATTCATAAGCATAAGACGACAAGAATCATATGGCGAAAGAATAATTTCACCACAAGGATTAGTAGAAACAGATCCAAAACCAACATCAGCATAAGCATCAGAAGGTGTCATTCTAGTCGCTGTGTCCCAAAACAACACACCGGGTTCTGCAGATGCATGAGCACCTTCAATCAAAGAGTTCCAGACTTCTGTTGCCTTAAAGTGATCGTGAACCTCCGGGTTATCGGAGTCAACAGGCCACCTAACTGTATAGTGATCATCGTCTTGAACAGCTTTCATAAATTCATCAGTAACCCTAACTGAGATATTAGCGCCAGTAACACGCTTTAAGTCTTTTTTAATTTTAATAAAATCCATAATTTGTGGATGATGAACTGATATTGAGAGCATTAAAGCGCCACGCCTGCCACCTTGCGCAACTTCACGACATGAATTAGAGAAACGATCTAGAAATACCTCAATTCCATCAGTTGTCTTTGCAGCGTTTGATGTTATCATGCCCTTAGGCCTAATTGTGGAGATATCAAAGCCTACCCCACCTCTCCGTTTCATGATCTGCACTTGCTCTTGATCTGTCTTAAGAATTCCCGCGTAAGAATCAGCTGGGGATTCAATAACAAAGCAGTTCGATAAAGATTGAATTTTTGCTTCATTTCCTATTCCACTCATTGGTGACCCTTGAGGTACCACATATTTAAAGTCTTTAAATAGACTGTAAATCTCTTCATAATACATTGAATTATTATATTTTGCTTCAACAGTAGCAAACTCAGTTGCTATTCTTGAATGCATATCGTCGGGTGTCAATTCAACATAGTTACCATCTGAATCTTGCAAGGCGTATTTTCCTGCAAAGACTGATGCTGCTAGTTCGTCACCTTTAAAATATTCTAGTGACGCTTCGTATACCTGCTGGTAGTTGTACATTATTTCTCCTGTTATCCTGTTATTTCTTTCCATTTTGATTTTAACATATCTCTTGTGCCTGTGTTTGCGCTCTCAACTGCATCTACAATTGACATTTCCTGCACATTATCTAGTACTTCTATAAACGACATTGATGTATCGATTCTAATTGGAAACATCAAACCGTCACTACCAGCTCTATTTTTTGCTACAAATAATCTTCCAGCTCCTGTTGCTTTCTCTAAAGGTTTGCGTGAAAGAGATACAACAACATCAGCAACCATTGCTTTTCCATAAGCTTCAGACATATTTTCTAAACCAACAATTTCTGCTTTTGCAGAATCTCTGTTTGCCTGTGATGCTGTCCAAATAGGTATGTTCATTTCCATTGCTAAGTTTCTAAGCTCTTCGTATACTAATTTAAGTTCGTGCCTTAATGAATCATAAGTTCGTGTAGATCGCATAATATCCGCATAGTCGATAACGATTAAGCTCGGTTTGAAATTTTTCATTGCTAGTTTTTCCAAGTGATTTCTTAGGGTTACGATGCTTGCGCTACCTGTCGGATATTGTTTAATTATTAACCTTCCAAACTCATTATCCTTATAAATTTGCATAACTTTATCTTTATTTTGAACAACATCTGACGATGGTATTCTACATAGATTACTATCATATCTTATACCTACACCTGTCTCAGTTAACTCAAAAGTGTAATGTACAACATTTTTTCCTCTTCGTAATGCCTCAGCACCCATAGAAACAAGATAGTGTGATTTTCCTACACCTGTGTTTGCAACGACAACACCAATTTCACCTCTACCTAGACCGCCATTTAAAACTTTCTTTTGATCTAATTCTTTAATACCAGTAGCACATGTCGCTCGGTCAATAAGAACAAACCTAGCTTCATGATCTTCAAAAAAGTCATGACCAATTGTAGAAGAATTACCTTTAAAGACAGCATTTTTCATGATACTCAAAACGGACTCATAATTTTCTGACTTAATTGCTTTTACGCTTTCCTCTAGAGCTTGTTGCAAAGCTTGCTTTTTACAGAAATCTAATGCTTTTTCTTTAACAAACTTTAAGTCACCAATATTAGGACTAGACTTCATTCTTGTTAAATACTCAATTACTTGCTCTCTTAATATTATATCATCACCTGATGATAAATCATCTTTTATGATTGTTACTAAGAGCGGCAGCGTTGGAAAGTCTCGATACTTACCATAGTAACTAAAAAGTCTGTCACATAGAAATTGCAAATATTTCAACTCAAAATAATCGTATTTCATCAACTCTATCATTTGACTTGCCCATTGCCTGTCTGTTAATAAAGCCTGAAATACTTTCTCTTGAAAGTCTTTTCCGTACTTAGAAAAGTAGCTACTACTTTCGTTCATTTAAACTATCCTTGTTTTGTTAGATTTCTAAAATAATTGCTATGACGCATCATATCAATGTTCTTAATATTGTTTTTTATTAATATTTTGTTTGCTTGTATATTATTCCATGCAGGCTTAAAATCTTCAATACAAGAATTAATATATTTAACTTGAATGTGTGCCAAGTTATCAATGTCTAATCTGACCAACCTGACGTTACGCTCAATTAACTTTTCATTATCTTTAATGGATTTATATATCTTTTTCTTTGGATTACCCTGGTGTTTAACGTCGTTTTCGATAAATAGTTGAAATGAATTGTTTTGAAAGTCTTCTTTTAAAAATAGATCAGAGTATTCTTTTGTTAGCTTTTTAAATCCTACTCCAGGGACGCCTGGAATGTTATCAGATTTATCACCAACAATAGACTTTGCCAAGCAAAAATTACTTGGGTGAACTCCGTACTTTTCTATAACTTTATCTGCGTCAACAAAAGTTTTAGAGTTAGGAGAGTAAACAATGCAATCTTTGCCAATTAGTTGATAATAGTCATGATCGCCTGTTACTACCACCTTGTTTTTGTTTTTTAATTTATAATTACAAATATAACCAATTGCATCGTCTGCTTCTGCATCTTCAATATACATTTGACAAATAGGAAGATTTGACATTAATTCTACTAAAGTTGAGACCTGATAGTTTCTGTTTTTGTAAGTGTCAGGTATTTCTTCTTGATCATAATACCTGTTCATTTTAGCAGGCTTTCTTCCTTTTTTATAATCTGGGTATAAATCTCTTTTTCTCTTAGACCCGCCGCCTTCCCAGACTACAATTACAGATTCAGGCTTGCACTTTTCAATCATGTTAACAATATTATAATAAAACCCAACAATGCCGCCAATTTGCTCTCCATTATCTGACATTGCTGGGTGTGCTACATAATGTCTCATAAAAACATTTAAAGCATCTATTATTAAGACTCTGTTTTTAACTAACATCTTATAGATCGCTCTCGTCAAAATCTAGCAAGTTATTTATTTCTTTTATTTCTTCGTAAGATTCAGGATTAATGTCTACGCCTTCTGATGTTCCCATCTTTTTTGTCATTGCATCTTGCAAAACAATATCAACAATAGGGCCCCAAAAGTGGTCTTTCATAATTTCATCAAACTCTGTTTTTCTAAACTTTTTTGACTCTAAGAGACTTCCTGTTTCGTCCATCATTTCAATATTTTTCCATCCGCCAGTTCCTGAGATTAAATAGTTTCTGTCGCCTTTTGTCACCATACCGTGCTTTCTTAGTAGATCAAATGTTTCTTCGTGTTCAACAATTCCTTTACCGAAATGAATTTGAAAATTTACTTTCCTAAAAGGTGGTGCAACTTTATTTTTGACGGTCTTTGCCCAGACGTTAATGCCAATAACATCATCACCATCTTTAATTTGTTGCCCAGCACCTAGTTTAATACGAATAGAAGAATGGAATGGAATCGCCTTACCACCGGGTGTAGTATCCGGGTCTCCGTACATAACTCCAACTTTTGTTCTAATCTGGTTAAGACACACTAAAAGACTGTTTGTTTGACCAATTACACCTGTTATTTTTCGCATACCTTTTGAGATAGCACGTGCTTGTAATCCAATACTTTCTTTATCATAGTCACCTAAAAGTTCTGCTTTTGGTGAAGATGCTGCAACGGAGTCCCAAATAATTACAACGGGAACATCCTTGTCAAGTGCTTTTGCTTTTAAAATTGTTTTTTCAGCCAAATCTAATACATGCTCTGTACAGTGTGTATCAACATAAACAAATCTTTGTGAAACGTCAACACCAAGGTTGCCTAGATTCTCAATTGATGTTGCATTCTCTGTGTCGATATAAACAGCAATACCTCCCATCTTTTGGGTACTGCATGCTATTTGTGTGGCAATATGAGACTTTCCAATAGAAGGAGGGCCGAAAATTTCTACGATTCTACCCTCAGGAAATCCGCCGCCAGATTGATTGGCACAAATGTAGTCTAGTAAGCTTGAACCTGTACTGATCCATCGTTTGACTTGAGTAGGACTCTCATCTTCTGCTAAATTATAAGCTACTTTTGTTTTGTAGTCTTTGTTTAAAGATTTAATTAGCTGGGATGTAAAATCATCTTTTTTTGTCATTTTTCCTCCTGAATTTAAGAAATTATACAATATATAAGTGCGTTTTTCATTAGTTTTTGTCACTTATAAGATTAAAATAAAAAACCGGGCAAATGAGCCCGGTTTAGTGAAGAGACATTTAAATTTTCTCTTACATTACTTCATTAAATCACTAAATGCATCATCTAAGCTTGAGTATGATGATGAAGAACTATCTGCAGCAGGCTTTTCACTTTTAGTGTCAGTACCCCAGTCAGAACCTTCGTTGTCTTGTGTGTCACCTTCTAACCAGTTGTTAACAATTGTTGAAAGTTCATCATAAGACTTAAGCTGAAACATTTGAGTTACATCAGGAATATCACCTAACCACTCTTTTACTTGAGCTTTGTCTGAGCTCACAGGTGAAGATTTACGTTTTGGTAGTACTTCTGTTTTTGCCCATTGTTGACCAGGCGCTTTAGAGCACGTTACTGTGATATCTGTACCTGTCTTAAGATCTGTTATATCACCGTAATCTTCGTCCATCATCAATGAAAGTAATGCTTGATAAACTAGCTTTCCAAATGACCAAATTTGAACACCTTTATCTTCTTCGCCTCGAATAACAACAGGAGCGTATACTCTCATCTTAGGATAAAGTTGTTTAGCCATATCATAGCTTTCTTTTGTTCCTTCAGCACGAAGCTTGTCGATCAATTCTTGAATTGGGTCACGCTTGCCAAACTGGCTTGGTGCTAAAATTGATCTTTGTCCAGGAATATTGTAGTAGAATTGAAGTTCTTTAAAAGGTTGACCTTCATTATCAGGAAATGAAAGTAATCGTACAGTGTACTTATTTCCTTCTTCTGGTCGCCAAGAACGATTTCTATTGCGATTATTACCACTGAGGCTGTCTAGTTTACGTTTAATTGCATCAAAATTAAGTGCCATTTTTTCTCCTTGTTAATTTTTAAATGTTCAATATTTAATGTTTTATTTGAACAATGTTATATTAACAAGAAAATTTTAATATTACAAAATTATTTTATTTATAAGGAAAACTTTTCTTTCTATTAAATTTTTGTTGTTTTCTGTGTTTATTGCGCGTAACTCTTTTTCCTTTTGCGTCTGTACCAACTGGTGTAACAGGATTACCACCTAAAGCTCCTACACCCGAGAATTCATCAAGTGGATCTTCTTCCTCGTCTAACTTTGTCAATCCCTTTCTAGTTTGATTAAGCAACTTGTCATTATATGTGTTAGCTCTTGCTGCATAATTTGGATACTCATCAATAGCATTTACCTCATTAACAATTAGCATGTATTTGTTTTCATTGTGCTCTGACATTTTGTCTACCGCAGACGCTGTTGAGTCTATGACTTTGTCTAGAGCAGTTGCTTCGTTTACATATAACGCATTGTAAATTTTACCCATCCTTGTTAAAGACTGAATAAAGTCTGCGACAAAGCAATAAGCCAAACTATCTCTTTGAATTTTATTTGACCCTTCTTTGAAGTCTTCATGCGATTCAAATATCTTAAACATTTTATCAATACCACCTGTTAACTCAGCCCCTAGTTCAAAAAGTATACGCTCAGCTGGGATTGTGTGTATTGCCAATGCTGCTGTTATTCCACTAGCTTTTGTTCCAATGTAAGCTATTCCACTTCCGATAGGCGTGGCAGCAAGACCACCTGCAGCTGCTATGTAAGGTGTTACTGCAACGCAAACAATAATAAAAAGATCTTTAAAAGTTTGAAGTATTTCATTGAAGTCTTCTCTCATAGCATCTTTTAAGCTATCGTCTTGTAAAAATACTTGCTGAATATATTCTATTAATGCTCTAAATTCTCTATCATTTGCATCAACTAGGTAATTAGGTAATTCTGAACCTGGAGCTAAGTTTAGTTTGCTATTAAACTTTGAGTTAAAATCATTAATTTTATTTAGTGCTGAAACTATTGTTGCTGTTGCTATAGCAATATCTAAAACAGGAATTGCTGCTGCACCTATCTTTGCTAACCCAGGTATTTTACTTAAAAAACTCTTAGGCGCGTTTCTAGTAGCATCTGCAGCTTCTTCTGCAGCTTTTGGCAAAATAGCTTTAACTACACCGTCAAAAGCCGATTTTATACCGCTTGTTTTAGCAGTTGTTTTAGCAGTTTGTGCAATATCTGTTGCTGCTGTTTTAGCTGCTGAGTACCCTGATTTTACTGCTGCGGAAGCTTTGGATGCGTCAGCAACTGCTTTTATGCCTCTTGCTTGTGATGCAGCTTTTACAGAGCCTTTTTGTCTATAAAGCCTACCAATGAGAGCTGCTGTGCCTGCTCTATCTCCTTTAGCATCTTCAATGTCTGGGTCGAGTTCAACATTTTCAAAAAGGTCAACATCTTCAAAAGACTCTTCTTCAAAGTAATCCTCGGGAAAAAGTGCCTGCGATGTTCGAGAAAATGTGCTATCAGCTCCTGCGGGCATTGCGCCATATCCAGTATGCTTACCTAGATTGTAAGAACCGTCACCGGATCCCACATCCATTCTAAATTCTTTAATATTTCTTTTTTTCATTACAACCTCATTTGGTTATAAATATCAATATAGATTAGACTTTACAGGAATTTGTACATTTTCATATTCTAAAAAATCTATGTCAAGAAATACTTCTTTATCTTTTATCGATGATAAAAATGTTATACTGTCATGAATTAAAAAACAAGTTCTTGCGCCTGTATCTTCTCTAAACTTATTAAATGCTAACGAACAAAAATCAGCAGCAGAAGATTGAATCCAGTAATTTACTATATTAGCATTACTTTTTATTGGCCTGCCGTAATAATTTCTAATAAAGCCGTTTGCTTCGTATTCTAATTCTAATTTACTCTTAAAATCGTCAATCACCATAATTGATTTAATTTTTGCAATGTCTTTTTTACTTATCTGTGATATTGACTTAACTGTGCTATCTGAAGCGCCATATATTATGCTTAATACGCCTCTTTTAAATTTGTCCCTATTTTTTATCTTAATGTTTATTTTGTTTGCAATCCACGTGTATATATCTTTAACTTCTTCTTTTAAAATATTTTGAGAAATGAGATAAAAGAATGGCTCACATGACTTAAAGTCCATTTCAATTAGAACATCATCATTATTGACGGGCTTTAACTTAATTCTGTCTGTTTTCTTCATAGTTAAAAAATTATGACCTGACTTTATACTTGTTCTTCCAGTTGTGCTAATGTGATGATATACAGGTGTTTCTAATATTTTATTTTCAAATGCTACTTGGCTTAAGTTTTGATAACACTTTTTTCTTTCTAGGAAGTACTTTAAGTGATAATCAGAAAATAGACTAGCACCTAGTAATATTTTCTCCTTAATGTAGTCAAAGTATTCTTTTGATTTTTCTTTACCAAGAATAACAGAGAAATTTATAGCTGTTTTAATATTTAAATCATTTTTTAAAAATGGAAAATATTCAACGACTGTTTTAATCTTATCATAATTTGACAATTGAATGATATTCGATAGAGTCTTAATTGACACCATTATTCCGCTTTCATTTATTTCTAAGTTAAAAGAGTTTCCTGTTATGGAGTAATTTGATGTATTAACTATTGTTTTTATTTGCATAATAATTTATAAGCAATTTTAAAACAATTTACAAAAATAATTTTATTTATCTTCTAGTGCTTTGACTTTTCTAACAATGTCTTCTTTAAAGTTGCTAATTGCCCCGATATTTGATGGTACTAAATCTAGATTTGTTGAGAAGTTACCTTCACTTAAGCTGTGATTAACTGCTCTAACTGTATAGATGTTGTCAAGACTGGTGTTTGTATTAAAGTCAATAAATATTGATGAACCTCTGCCAATCATAGGCATACCTATCATGTCTAGTGTTATTGAATTTGGAAATAAAGTAGCAGAGTCAAAAGAGTTTTCAAAGTTATAACCCTTAATCTGCCCGTTTCTAAGGTTACCGTAACTCTCAACCATTAAAACATTATTTAAATCGCCAGCAGTATTTGATCCTACACTTAAAGATCTAACTGTGGATCCTGCTGACCCGTAATTCACAGTAGGGTATGCTCGTTTAACAATTTGTTTGACATCCCAAAAGCTTAAATTATTAATTGGTCCTTTTGCGCCATCTTTTTTAAGAATTGTGCTTGGATTGCCTCTAATAAGATTATTAAGCAATGTATGCTCACTAGGTGACTGTATTGCTTCTTCGTCATAGATGTGAATTCGCATAATTGTCTTATTTAATTTGAGCCCATTTGACTGTTCTCCTCGATTGTTGTTAATATATCTGTCAACCCAACCAGAAAAACCGTCTAATGATACTACATTTGTGTTAGTGTCAATAACAGGAAGCACTTCAAAGTCCATGGAGATATTTGGCTTAACAAACTTTGGCTCTGTAGTTACATCTAATCCGTCCTCTTTGTACATTTCTTCACATTTTTTTGTTATTTGCCCTGAATACTGATCTGATACATAACCTACGTAGTCACTAAAAATATTTGTTATTCTATTCTTAAACTTCTTTAAAGACTTTGCTTCTTCTCCTGATGCATTTTTAATTCTACTGTCAAAGCTAGAACTAGACGTTTTTAATGCTAGCAGTACATTCTTGTCAATATCATCTTTTTCATTTAGACCTAAACCAGCCATGTTTTTGTCTTTGACTAAATCTTTAATTACATCAAATTTATCTTTAAATTCTTTAATTTCTCTTAGGCGCGTTTTCTCTTCTGAAGCAGCTAAATCAACAAAACCATAAGTTGTTAAGTTTTTATCTGATATTATTTCTCTTTCTAGTAGAGAGAAAAATCTAGCAACAGTTAGTTGAGAATTTTTTGATATTTGTTCTGTTACCATATCTGCAAGTTTTTCTAAGGGTATTGGAAAGCTAGCAGTTGTATGAATTCTTGCTCCTCCAGCATGATGATTCATTGGATAGAAAACCAACTGTACTTCATCATACAAGTTAGAAGATGCAATAGAATGGCCTATGAATGAACTAATAACCTTGCCTAGTGACACAAAATCACCACCAGATAGATCTTCCTTTGATTCGTTTGCTCTAGCTGATTTTCTTAAAATATATTTAAATGTTTGAGGTGTGAACTTACCATTAGAGTAACTAGATAAACTAGTCATGGATTTACTTAATTGGCTTGTTCCGCCTTCTGTGTGAACCATCATTGCTGCAAAAGGGTCGGGATGAGAACCGACAAAAAGAGTGTTTAGTTTGTCATATGTTTTTTTAACTAGAGTTTCGTTGTTATTCTCTAAGTCAATTATTCCAGAGTTTTTAATTTCATCATACAATTTTTTATCTTCAGGCGACAAAGAGGCTTGTTTGTCTTCTATTGCTAGTTGCACCTTATTAGAAAATAGTATTTTTAGTATTCTTAAAAATTCTGCTTTATTGCTTCTGGATTTTTCAATAACTTTTCTGTAAGTTTCCCATGACAAAGAGCTATTTACAGACCTTGCATTTCTGGCAACTGTTTTAATTTTTTGTCTTAAATCAGGAACATCATCAGTTTTATCTTTAAATTCTTTATACTTTTCAGATATAATATCATTTGCTGCACTATCTATAATATCTCTAACAGAGTTTAAAGGTACAACAGGACCTGCTCCGACATGTATTCTTTGATTGTTTCTAAACCCATAAGCAGCTAGCTTAATATCAATACTTACTTCACCACCATCAGAAAATTTATAGTCTGAACCTATTACTTGAAATACGCTTTTTTCTTTTAAGCCTGACAGGTACTTGCCAATTACGTTATCTGAAGCGACTCCACCTTCTGGGTGATTCCACCCATATTCAATTTCAATTTTTGTAGTTGCAAACTTATTTGGTGAGACAAGAGGTCCTAACTCTTTTAATCTTGATCTATCATGAAGAATAAGACTTAAGTCAGCGCTTTTTGATGACATAATTCCTGCACCAGCTGAAGTTATTCTAACATTTAAAGACTTAAGTGTCATCATAGGCATAATAGGTTCAAGTATCGGATCGTTGTTAACTTGACCGGCTGCCATGTTAAAACTACTTTTACCTATATTTACTCTGTTTACTTGTGACTCTCTAGAGATATTAGCATTAGAAAATGTTTGAGGCGTTGTAAAAACGTCCATGAAGCTTTGTTGCAAATTATCAATAGCTGGATCAGTTGTTTGACTTAGCTCACTTGTAAATTGATCTTTTAAGTCGTAAAATGCCTCAAAGCTTTTGTCAGTACTATTTCTCTCAAACTTAAAATACTTGTGAAAGTTTAAAGAGTTTGAATTCCTTATCGGGTTATTTTGATCATCTCTTGCAAAGTTTTGTGAAAGTATTTTTACATCAATATACGGAACACACCTAGACATCTCGATAGGTGGAATAGCATTAAAAAACACAGGCAAGTGACTCGCAGACTTGGCCAGAATCCCTAAATTTGGCTTTTTAACAACTACAGCACTTAAACCAATGTTTTGTTCTTTAGACGGTTCCACATTATACTCAGTTGGTGCAACATAATTATTTGTAATTAAACCAGCACTAGAGTCAATACCTTCAGAAGACAAATAAGTCTTTGCAACGCCATCTTCATCCAGGACTGGCTCACCATTTTTATCTAAGATTTCCCCTTGCCCATATATAGACTGATAAGTAGAAATTACGTCTTTCATTGTGTAAGCTTTAGGAGTCGCATCATTATTGTAAACAAAACAAGAAAGCACACCGTTTAAAGATCCGTCACCTGACTTAGGGTCAATACCTACAATTTGCATAAACTTGGATAAATCTTCATTTGCTTTAAACCCCTGTAGTGTCGGGTATAAAGATTCACGCTCAGTATCAACAAAATCTTTCAAAAAATAAGTTCCAGTTGTTCTGTCTAAAAAATTTATTAAAGTCTTTTTAATTGCTTTTTCTTCATCAGTCTCATCTTTTGCTTGTGAATTTATATAATCTTGTATTGAGTCTTCATTTTCAAGAAATAAAAAAAGATCGTTTTTTGACAAACCTATAATAAAACCTTCCATTTCTTCTGCAGCTTCCAATAAATTTTCATAGCTTAAATTGTAGTTTGATATCTTATCGTATTTGCCTGCTGTCATTACAAAAGTCCTATTACTTGATTAATATTTGTTGGAACACGAAGAACTGTACCTGGTGGAGTTTGTAATCCCCATCCAATTCCACTTGCAGCAGCAATAACCCACCACAAACTAGCGTCGCCATAAGCCTGCCCTGCTATTGTATCTAGCCTCTCACCTTCTTCTAATATTTTAACACCATAGTTTATAGCACCAGACTCAATTGCTGAGTATACAACATAAGATGCTCTAGAATTTGAAACAATGTTTTGGCCTAATAGGTTTTTTCTTCTCGTAGAAAATGTATATCGATTTATTGCCATTATCTATTATCCTCACCTTTAACTGTTGAAGCAAAACCGCCTTGCTCTCTAAATAAGTAGTTAGCAACTCTTCCGTCGTCGTCATAAACGTCTCCAGAAATATTTTTCATTATTTCTCCGACATTGTAAATAGGTGCACGATTATAACCAGTATGATCAAGACCCGGCGGAATATCATGTATGACGTCAAATTGAAAACTAATTTTAACGCCCATAGGTGCCCTAGCATTTAAATCAGTTTCCCAAGCAAATGCTCCATCAAGCCAATCAAAAGTTACGCCTTTTATGACCCCTGCTAATCCTCGACCTTTTGTGGTATTTATTGCTCTTGTAAATGGATTTACTTCTTTTCTCATAAAAATGCTTTCATCAGACGCATAAAGAGTCCTTAAGTAGTCGACAATATCATTTCCTAAACCTGCATTTATAAGGTTGTCACTCACAAAGCTGTCACCTAAGTTATCAATTAATCCTGTTGGGTCTGAGAAGAAAAGCAACGCACCTACTGCAGAGTTTGTAAAGAGCTCTTTTGGGTCAGGTAATATATCTGAGTGATTTACGATAAAGTGACTCTTAAAAACTTCTTTTGGTGCATTGTGATCTAAAACTTTTACACGATATTTAATGCTGTTAAAGTCATCAAACAAACCTTTGTCAATAACTCTAACTTTTATTCTTCTAGGTAGCAAGTATCTTTTGCCTGTCTCTTCACAATAATAACCATTGATTGTATTTGGCTTTAAGATCATCTCTCTAAAAGCATTAGATAGCCACTGTGTATTATAACCGCCTGCTATGCCGTTTCCTGTTTTTATATCAAATAAGCTAGAATTGTTAATGTTTCTTCTAAGATTTGACATAATTCTTCCGTTACCTGTTGAGAAAGAATTGTCCGGATCCAAATTAGGGTCTCTTAATTGTTTAACAATTCCTCCAACTGCTAGCGGGTTGGCGTAGCCATTAACCAATAGATTTGAAAGAATTTGATATACTAAATTTGTTCCAGAATTCAAGCCTATTTTTTGAGCTAACGTTAAATTATCTGTAGGTATACCTTTAACAATTGAATTGACAATTGACATTGGGCTTCCAAAAGCAGCTAGCCACACTTTAAGAGCTTGGTCTTTAAACTTTGTAAAAGCTTCTCCTGTAAATACTGATCTTGTTCCCTCAGCATACCCTTCTGATGATTTTGGCGAAACATTATCATCGCCGATTCCAAAAAGCCTAGCCAGACCAAAGCGTGAATAGTTTGACTTGATTACGTCACCGACTCTTAATCTAACAATAGGGCTAGCACCAATAACTTGACTAAAAGGTTGATAAAATTTTGACTTTGCATTTGCGTCATTTGATACTAAAGTACCTGCTGTCCACTGCGGATACAGTAAAGTTGTAAACTTATTAATCTTGTACCACATAGCATCATAATCTTCTCTATTTGTTGCGTATAAAGTAAATCCGACCTGTAAATTTCTTGAAGTTGTCTGGTAAATTTGGACAGGATCAACTCTTCCGTACCCTGTAACTCCATTAAAAGTAGGGTTTATTGAGTCAGTTAGTTGGCTTAGAAAAGCGTGAAAAGATAATATTTCATTTGTTCTTAAATCTTGAATGTAAAATGGTACATACTCAGCTTCAAGTCTATCTTCTACTATTTTTACAACTTCATTAGGTATTCTATTGTAAGAACCATCGACGTCTACACCTGTATATGTACTCTTAATAAGTTTTGATCCAAACATACCTCTGACAGGGCTTTCACCGTAGACAGTGTTGTTTAACTTGCTAGCTGCTCTTATTATGTTTGCAGGCAATATAAACATTGA
>Ga0181377_1000575_pt1 | contig 13664 bp, 15 predicted proteins | sample LowvirmetaG_9_FD_130160 | JGI IMG/M metagenome (GOLD analysis project Ga0181377, IMG submission 130160) | Marine viral communities from the Subarctic Pacific Ocean - Lowphox_13 viral metaG | ecosystem: Environmental > Aquatic > Marine > Oceanic | place: Subarctic Pacific Ocean | collected...
CGTCCGAAAGGGCAAATTGAGTAATTTTGAAAGAGCCATCTCCTCTTGCTAAGAGCTCTCTTCCTTTCTTTGTTAGGATCGCATCTACTGTTACGACCGAGTTATTTAAATATCCCATAATTTAATTCTTTTATATAAATATATTAACTTATTGTTTTTATACAACAGTACATTGTGTGATGGTAGACTGTACTATACCATTTTCATTTGTTTCAATAATAGTTCTGTTACTTTTAATCCAAATTTTACTATCTTTTAATACTAAAATTTTATTTTGATCTAATTCAAATATTTTAGAGTCCTGTATAGGTACTTCGCTATCCTCGGCAGAACCAGTAGGAATAGAGAACAAATAGTCTTCTATTTTTCTATCTGATAGTGATTGAGAACATATGAAGTTGTTTGATGCTGTTGTAAGGTAAACAGCTCCTTCAAAAGTTTTACCAGATACTAGAGGTTCAACTCCAAAATCATCTATATTAGTTTTTGCACCAGCGTACTTACTGTTGACTAATCCTACTGATGTATAGCTAGAGTCTGTTATTTCTGCAAGTTGTGCTGATTCTGAAATTATATTATCGTAGTTACCTGGTATAACTTGTTCAGTTGATCTATCTACTTCAAATATATACCCACTAGTTCTAATATCAGTTGCATTAGATATTAACGTATCGTATTCACTATTTGTAAATCCTAAAGCATCGGGTCCGGGTAATATAGTTGTATTTGTACATTTAAATTCAACAGTACTCCCAGACGGTATAATAAAATCTTCTATTTCATAATGAAAGTACCCTAACTTTTGAACTGTGTTTTCTATATTACAGACTCTATCACCATTATTAATTCTTAAGGTAATAGATGTAGCTGCAGATAGTTCATCAAAAAGGTTAGTATTGTTACAGTCATTTATATTAACATTAATCTGTTTCACAGTATATAGGCTACCCGAATCCCGGTAGTAAACTAATATACCTGATTGTCCTGGGTTAATATTTTCGAAATCTGATAGTCTCATATTTTTCTACTATTCACAATTTATATTACCACAGCTTGATGCTCCACCTACTTTTATACCGTTTATAAATGTATAGTAGTAGTCCGTATCGTTAGGATCAACAATGTAGTGGGTACCGCTTACTAAACTTAAGCAGCCAACTCCAGTGTAAAATCTGGTTGCTGTTGCCACCGTTGTAGCATTAAAGTGACCTGTTTTCTCTGTATCATTTGGTGCACCACAACAACCGTAAGTTGCTGAAGTATTAGTATATATTGTAAAGCTGTGACATGGTGGAGATGTTGGTGCAGGAGTAGGTGCAGGAGTAGGTGCAGGAGTCGGTGGTGGTGCTGTACTAGTATCATTTATTTTAACTTCTGAGTCTGTAGCAACTATAGTGCCAGATGTAGAGCTTGTTCTAACTTGTAATATTATACCCTCTGTTCCTTCTGTTGCAGAGTCAGCTACAGTCGTTCTAACAACAGTTCCACTGTTAGAGTTTATAGTAAAGCTTCCTTCATCAACCCCGTCTGTAAAGTCTGCTGCTACTGCTGATCCAGCATTAGTCCAGTATAAAGTAGTACCGTCGGCTAAGGTAGTAGTAGTAATAGTAAACGTTACTGAATCTCCTTCATTAATTCCTGGTCCTGGTGCATTATTTGATATAGCGTAACTCGCTGGAGTTGTACTTGTATCAACTAGATTAACTGTTGATGATATTGCTTGAGTAGTACCAGATGTACTATTAGTTCTTAAGTATAAAATTATACTTTCATTTCCTTCTGTTGTAGTATCTGCAAGTGTTGTTATAGAGATAGTACCGCTATTACTATTAATAGTTACAGTACCTGAATTAGCTCCACCGCTAAAGTCAGCACCAGTCGATGTACCTTCGTTAGACCAGTATAATGTTGTTCCGTTAGCTACGTTTGTAGTAGTAACAGTCCAAGTTGCTGTTGAACCTTCATTAACATTACTCTGGTTAGGTCCTATAGAGTATGTAGGTCCAGCTGGTGGTGGAGTTGGTGCAGGAGTAGGTGGTGTTGGAGTAGGTGGTGTTGGAGTAGGTGGAGTAGGTGCAGGAGTTGGTGCAGGAGTAGGTCCAGGAGTCGGAGCTGGTGTTGGTGCCGGTGTTGGTGCAGGAGTTGGCGGAGGAGTTGGAGCTGGTGTTGGTGCAGGAGTTGGTACTGAGATTGGTTCAAAATGTACATCAAAAGATGATCCTGAACATGGTCCGTTTTCTACTACAAATAAAGAAGATGTAACAGTAACGTCACTTAATGTAACTCTAGATCCAGATACTGGGTCTGCTAAAGAGGCACTAGTAATACTACCTGACGGTGTTGCAGTACCGGCTAAAGGATATACAGCAAAAGTAGAACCAGAGTTAAGATCTAATCCTATGGATCCTGCAAAATTAAATTGTATCGTCTGTGACATTTATTATAAATATATATTCTTTAAATTATGTTAAGTTAGAACCGCTTATACTAAACGAACATAAAAATGATTCCTGTATTAATGTGTATTTGTATTGAGTATTAGCTGCATCATCATACTTAAAGTTATTAGTACTATTAAGCTCACCAGTTGATGCTACAACATTACTACCTGAGAATTCACCATCGTATTTAGATTCTTCTTGATTATGAGATAATTTTGTGGCTACTCCATCAGGTGTTATTATGGATTGGCTGTAAGCTGTAGAGTATTGATCAGTTGATCCAAATGCTCCTGCATGACTACCACTTCTACTACCGCTATCGATTGATCCTGTTATGGTTATATCTCCGACAAATTGCTGTTTAACAGCACTAAATCCTCCTTCATCTGATATATTAAGAGAGCCTGATAGGTTTGTATATTCTTCGCTTTTGAGTTCTACCTGCTTTATTTTGTTTCTTTCAAGTATATGAGGCTTAATAATGATACCTGTGTTTACATTCGAACGTGCAGGAATAAAATCTTTTACAGTCTTAAATACAACATTATCGTAGAATTTCATTATTCTAGTAAAATCTTGTAGGTCGTTAGATCCTGTGAGTATAATATTTAATACCTGGTCAGAGCTAGACACTAAAGCAGAATAGCTACTTGAATGAGCGTAATCTGGATCTCCGATATATTGATCTATATTATAAGCCATTTAAATATTCTATTATTTTTTCATTAATAAGATTTGTAGGAGAGTATCCAATCTCAATACTATTAAGATCGTTTGTAAATTTTTGGTCTCTTTTATTAATAGAGGTATATGTAGAGAGTGTATTTGTTGCTGCTAAACTACCTGTGTCATCAATTCTAATTTTAGCTAAAGAAGACGTGGTAAAGTTTAATCCTCCTACATTAACATTTTCTAAAGTATTATGTCCTCCACCGACCCTTACTGTAAGTGCAGAGCCTGACTGAACAGTATTAAGTGTAGGTATTCCGAAAGTATTAATTAGAGCTCTCAAACCTTTTTCTGTTCCTTTCGATTTTAACAAAAACGGCAGGTTATGGTAAATTCTCTTATGTATTTCTTTAGTATAAAGATCCTCTGCTATAGGGTTATCGCTAGCACTTATCAGTGTATCTATACTCTCACTGCCGGTATCAAAAAGTTGACCTGTGAATATCTTAAAGAGGTCGTTTGTTGATCTTGTGTTTGAGTATAATTTTACTCCAAAGTTAGCAAGAACATTTTGAACTAAGTCTTTAGAAATACCTTTGTTAAGTCTATTATCTGCATTATATTTATCTGTTACTGCTTTTGAATAAATCCATAGATTATCAAAATGCTGTCCTATCATTTTAATAAATGTTGTATAAGGAGCATTATCTGGATCGTCAAGAATATAGCTAGGTACTGAGTCTGTTAATTGATTTATATTGGATAAATCGTAATTTGATGATGAATTAAACTGTTCACTATACCAAGAACCAGTTGCTGATCCTGTTGCGTTTATAAACGGTTTAATGTTATTTTGTTTTGGCCAAGCAGTTGAACCGCTTTCGTAATAAAGGTGTCTATCGTAGTGATCAAAGTTATCTATAATTTTATTTATTAAACCTTCATAATGGTCTCTACTACCGCTTATACCTCCTAAGGTGTTTGTTCCGTTTTCAATATCATCTACATTTGTTTGGTAAGTCTCTATAAGATTAAGTTTGTATTGAAAATTTTCTATTCTATCTTTAGCTGAGCTGTAATTTATGAACTCAGAGTAGTTATTATAGTCTATACTTATATTTGCACTGTTTTCTGCAAATGCTGATTTAAGTTCCCTATACGAATTTATATTGTCAAAATTAAATAATTCGTCGTATGTAAGATATTGAGAGGGTACGGTTATAGAGTCAACCTGTCCGTCTAAATTGAAATTAGGTCCTTTTAAGTAAGGTATATCTAATATGTCACTTTCTACTAATGTTTGTATCTCATATGCTACACTGTCCGATATGCTCTCCTCTATGGTAACATAATCTTTTTCTAAAATATCTTGAGGCAGTGGTTCGTATAATTTAACGACAACAGTTTTAAATCCTTTTAGATCTTGAGTTTTTATGTTTACTCCTGTCAGTAGTTTGTTGTCTCCAAAATTTAACTTAAAATCATTATAGTAGTTATTAGAAAGTAATTTAGACTGTATGTCTTCAGTAAATTTTAATATTGCGTCATCATCAATTTTATTACTGGTAAGTCTAAGTTCTGTTCTATCTGGTGAAATTTCGTTAATATATAATTGAGATGGTGCGTTAGAGTCGCTATAGAGATCGTTGAGAAAATTATATACAAGTATGATTCCTCCGTTAGTGTACTCGTACCTTATAGCATCGTCTATAGGTTCTAAAGTAATTTCAGATGTTCCATCTTTTCCACTTGATGCTCCTACCTTTATATTTGTACTGCCTACGTAGTTATTAATTGAATCTAATAGTACTTTATCAGAAGAGTATATATGTAATTCAATTTTGTGTTTCTGTAAGTTCAGTAAGTTATTTATATCGTATTGCTCTATAACACTAGAATCATCTTCAGATATTCTGTGTAGACCTATAGGGTCGACCAATAAAGTGTTATAATTAATTTGCGGCATTTTCTATAGACTCTGTTTGTACTTCGATTAATTGTTGATTAGTAAGAAGCAGTTGCTCTCTTAATAGACTTATTTCATCTAATAATGGTTGGATATCCTGCAGATCGTCTACAAACTTAGCAAGTTCTGAGCTTTTATTTACAAGGAACCTGTGTGAATTAGTATCTCCTTCTACTGGTATTTCAAAGTATAGTTTATTATAGAGCCTAAAAAGCTCTTCTATTGTGTCGTTATCAGCTACAGCTACAGGTTCTACATAAGTAGTAAAAGTAGTATCTACTGCTTTAACGAAATCATCTTTTTTATAAACTGTCTTTTTTACCGGTATATTAGCCATTTCTAATTACTTTAAAAGTAGCATCATTGTTTATTACTGTTGTTGCACCATCGAGTTCAGTTTTTATTAAAACTCTATAGTATCTTTCAGGTTGTAATCCACTCATCCAAACATCAAAGTATGGACCTGTACTATCACAAGACACTTTTGTATATTCAGTATCAAACGGTACTACCATTTCTTCTGTAAACTCATCTTTTAATCCCCAGAATGACTGTGATGGTAGAGCGTAGTTTGTTCTGTATATTGAACTCGTTGTAAATGTTCTTGTTGGAAATTTAGGTCTAGCAAGCAATCTAAATCTTTGTTTAGATATATCTGGGTATGCAGACTTATTATTGGTTAGGTTTATAACAGCATTCGATGATGATAGTACTGTTAAGCTTCCTGTTGTATAAGAGCTATCGTCCCATTTTATATCTAATGTAGGAGGGTATATTGTATTAGTATCTGCACTATAGTATTTATGTCTTATCGATGATGTAAGAGAGAATTCTATATCGTCATCAAATTTAAGTAAAAATCCATTATTAGCTATGGAGTTGGTATAGTGTAGAAGCACTCCATTAGTCACATCAATATTGAGGTCTAAATCATCATTTGTTTCAAAAGATTGTGATGTATGTAGTTTATATCCTCCTGAACCTGTATAGTAATTACCTCCACCTGGATAGGTTGCATTATAAGATCCTGTAACACCTGACGACATTGATACTGAATTGTGAGGTAGAGTCCAAGAGTTGGTATTCTCTGCTGTAGCATATCTCCAAGTACATCCTGATTTATCAAAAGGTAAGTCTCCATATTTACCTAATCCACCGTCCCAGTATTGGAATATAGGGTAAGCATGTACAGAGTGTGAAGCTGGTGTTTCGTATGCTGATGCTAATTTAATATTTAAACTTGCGCTGAAGTTTGTATTACCTATTTTGTTATTAACTACATCTGCGATTTCAGTATCTTTAAAATGTAGAAGTATACGAGCTGTTTGACCTACTTCTAGTACTGGGTAAGAACCTAACTCTATCATTTCATCGTTACCGGCATTCGCTTGAGGTACTTCTGTAAAAATATAGTTGTCTTTGTCGGGAAATAATTTATATACTGCCATTTTATAATGTTGTTATTCTACCTTTTATATCAGCATTAGGGTACTTTACTTCAAAAATACAAGGATCGTAAGAAGGGTATATCACATTATCTCTTATAGCACCTTTAACGTCATATCCGTATTGTGAGTAGTTACCTCCAACTTTATTGTTAATTTCAATCTTCTGTACTGTCTGTACACCTGGTATCTTATCTAATTCTCTATATAAGTCTGATAGATTTATAGACTGGTTTATGCTTCTTTTTTGAGTTTTTAAATAGTCTTGAAGTTTTAAGTTACATGATAGTAGTACGTCTCTACTTACGTAATTAGGTCTCATAATTATTTCATACTCTACTCCTATGTTTACTATGAACGCATCTTTTAAAGTAACACTGTCTGTTAACATTATGAAATCGCTTAAATACGTCTTAAGGTTATTTTTCATAGTATTAGAAGCAGTTGTAAGTTTACCGTTATTATCGTATGCTAATACATAGAGAGCAACAGAAAGAGGGTTACTGTCTTTAATAGATGTAGTATCTATGTTAGAGTTAACTAATTGATCTTGAGTAGCAAATGCTTTAGCTACACTACCGTACCTACTTGGAAGTGCTAATGCTCTAACTGTATAGTCCTGCAGGGTGACTGCTCTACTCTGCTCATTAAACGATCTTAAAGAGTTTTCTCTAAGTTCTTCTACTGTGTCTCCGTCTCTTCCTCCTTCGGCTGGTATAGTGTTACTTACTGTTACTGTACCTGTATTACTTCCTCCTATACTACTAATCTGTGTTACTGTGTTTGCAGGTACGTTTGCACTTACTCCTCCTCCTACTAAGTACCTTACTGTTAGGTCTGAGGTAGGAGCTACTCCATATGATTTACTAAATAAAAAATTAGAAGGGTCATAAGCATGGTAAAGTCTACTTACTCCTTGATTAGTAGCATTCCCAACAGTTGTTGCATCAGGTAGTATTACAGAGTCATCGCTTGATAATGTACCTGCTCCAAACTGTATCTGTAGGTCTCCGTTAGATAGAAATCTAGTAACAAATCTTCTTGGCACTTTTTTAAGGGCAAGTGTGAAAGGAGCTAAATTAGAATCAGAACTAGAATTACTTGAATCCTCATAGACGGTATCTTGACCTAAGAATGGTACTTCATGCCAATTTCCTTCTGTATCTGTGATGTCTAATATACCAACTATGTTAGTATCTGCTAAGGTTATAGTTTTAAATTTCTCTATGCTATTTACTGAAAATGTTTTAGATTTTATTTCAGAAGAAAAAGCTTTTACTTTTTTACTCAACTTATATTGAGACGGTCTATTACTACCGTCTAGTGACGTAATTATCACGTCTGTTGGATCAAAAGAACTTGAGTAAGTAAAGTCAATTGCTTTGTCAATCAAAAACGATGTTTGAGATATGTCTGTCGATTTAAACACAGCATTAGCATTTATATTTGCAGCTGTAGACCAGTCCGGGTTATAATTTCCATCTACTCCTACCAGTTGTTCAAGGGTTAGTTCTACTTCTGATACTCCTGTTACCTTTGGTCTATACCCCATCGAATATGCTAAATTGAATAAATTTTTAGGGTCTTTAGCGTGTGTTAAAAAAGTTTCTTGAAGTTGAGTATCTTGATAGAATGATAGAACATCTCCTACATAGGATGCCATTTCAATAAACATCATACCTGGTGAGCTTACTGAAAAATCATTATACGTGTCAGGGAAATAGTTCTTTGCATACTCTATAAGCTGACCTCTAAAATCAGAAAAGTCTTTATTTATATATTTTATATCTCTTAATTCTGCCATTATGTTTCAAAGTTTATTAAAATTTCGTCTTCTATATTACTATCAGAAATTGCATACCTTAGAAAAAAGACTATAGTATTACTATCAGGGTTAGAGGCTAATTGTATTCGAGTTGGTATGACCCTAGGAAAATAAACATTAAGATCTTCTCTTACTTGGTCTTCTAAACTATCTAAACTTTCTTCAGTTATATTATTAAACAGCTGCTTTCTTATATTTGATCCAAACCCTGGGTTTAGATACCTTTCTCCTTTGTTGGTTAAAAAGTAATTAAGTAAATTTGCTTTTAGTGCATCCTTAGTGACGTATGTAGGGTTAAATACTCCGGTACCAGAAAATGGAATGTCTATACCAACCGCTTTTCGTGGTTGTAGGTCTAACGGGTTTATTCTTTTTACGTCGAATGCCATCTTATCTTAATCTTGTCTTATCTTTTTTATTAGCAGCATCTAAAATACTTTTTGCTTTTCCTATAAAGTCTAATTGAGAGATATCTAAACCTGGTTGATTACCTGACATTCCCATATTAGAAGCCATAGATGATGCAAAATTAGGTTTCTTTACCATATCAGATGTCCCACCGTGTATTTGCTGGTATTCACCGCCGGTCATAGATGCTTGAGTCTGTTCTAACATACTCTGTATTTTATTATCTTTTGCAAACTTTATATTAGTCGTCTTAGGTTTTTGATTAGTAAGCATTTCATCTAAAGTTGCACTCTTACCTATAGACCATTTCTTTTTTTGACCTTTAGGTACCTCTTTCATACCACCACCTGGGGTGCTGGCTACTTTTACTGCTTCGTTAAGGATGTCTTGTAACTCTTCCTTGACCGCAGCTCTTACTTCTTCTCGTATGATTTTTCTTAATTGATCGAGTTTCATATATATAAATAGTTAAGTTATGGAAGTTGATTGTCTATTCTAAATTTTAATTCGTCTTTTAGTATTTTATCTGAACTGGCAAAGGAGAAAGGTCCTTTAAGCACTGTTACATCTCTAAAGTCTACTGCTATGGCTCTTCTTCTAGGAGATATAGGAGGAGATGATGGATCATTTTCTAGCTTTATAGTGTAGATAGTTCCATTAAATGATCTATAATCTTCAGCATCTCCATTTTTATCTATACCGTCAAATACTATGTCCCTATCTTCTTTGTTCATTATCGATATTGAACCAGTACCGTCATCTAATAGACCATCATTGATAGCGTTTTCTATATCCTGTTCTAGGGTAGTGTCGTGTTCTTCACCCTCTTTAAGTTTTCTTCTAAATGCATTAGCTAAAAGGTTTCTATTTGATAAGTCATTCGGGTCCAATAGTCTTGGATCAATAACTCTAGCTCTTTGATCATCTGATGCGTCTGGATTGTTAACACAGTCTTGTACTAATCTATCTAACATTTTTAATCTAGTCAAAATAGGATCAAAAATACCTGATGTATTTGTTAATATGCCTTCAATAGCTATTTTATTATCCTCTAACGTTTCAATCATTTTTCTACTAAATACTAATAAGTTAGACTGAGACTGTATTACTCCGGTTGGTACAGAGTAAATAACTCCACCTGCCGGTCCTGGGGGTATACCAATGGTAGAAGGTAGAGGCATATGAGAGAGTATCTCTACTATTACCTTACCGGCTATAATCGGTTTGTCTAAACTTTGAGGTATTGTTCTAAACCTCTGTATTTTACTTTCAAAACTATTAGCTAATAATTCTATAGCTTCTTTTTGCTTCAGTATTCTGTTAAGTTTCTCCGGTGGTGGACATTCTCTTAATAGTTCATTCAAGATAGTATTTAGTTTATTACTTGCATAAGTATATACCATTCCCTGTATCCTTCCTACTTGAGAAGCAACAAACTGACTTATATTAGTTCTAAAATCTTTTAGTAAAGCGTGTGGCATTATTCAGTAAATACTTTTCTTGATTTTAATAAAGATTTTCCTCCAGGATTAATTTGAGATTTTAAACCTTCTACTACGGCAACCAATGTATTACCCTCAGTTATTAGCTGAGGAATTGGTTTCATATCTACAGTCTTTGCTATAATCATTGCCTGTCCAACTCTCTTTAATTCATCTAAAAGCTGATTTAACCAGCCCTCTAATGAATCACCTAGTATAACTGGCTGTAATTCTTTCTTAGCTCTTCCTCCTAAATATATTTTTTCTGCGTCTAGACCTACTGATGTTTCAGCATCTATACCGGCTTGTTTAGCAGTAACACTAAATATGTTTTCAGCAGCCATATTTATATCTTCTTCTTTAGCGTTAAAAAATAGTCTACCTCCATTTATAATAACTTGAGTACCCTTGTACTGATCTGCTCTTACTGGTGCATCGACAAGTCCTTGGTATTTATTTCTAACCTGTTTAAGAGGTACATTGTGATCTGATGTTAGAAAAATAGAAGAAAAGTCTTCGTTTATATTTTCTATTATATGTTGATATCCGTTACCGACATCTTCTTGACCATTACTTATTAAGGTCAATGGTAACCCGTTATTAGAGTCATCTGTTAGTATTCCTTTATCTGACTTATATCCTGCTAACCTTATTGATTGACCTTGTCTACCTTCTATAAGTATATCTCCAGGAAACGGTTGCATAGGGTTCACTTTTTCTAACTCTTCTACACCTTCACCTAAATCAAGTGAATCTTCCCCTTTGGTAGGAGAAGCATTATGATTAGGATGGTTCCATAAACCTACAATAGACGTATAGTACTGTACGCTATTAATCCTTTTAATCTCTTCTTCGTTTATTTTTTTATCAGGGGCAGTTTGTATAAGCACCACTTCATTTAAGAGCGGGTAAACTCTTAATGTATTGTTTAAAGGAAAAGCTGCCGGTAGCTCTTTGGTATCTTCGTATCTTATATTTCTACCAACGGTTTCATACTTAATAACTCCTATAGCATTCTCTCCTCCGTACTTTTCTGCTTCTTCGTGATCTGTTGTTAAAATTATATCTTTAACTCGTACAGGTGTAAATAGTTCTTTTGCAGAAGCAATATCTACACTGTTATTAATATTTCCAAAAGTAGGGTTAATATTAGTCTTGTTCATCTTCTTTTTCTTCCTCCTCTACTTGTTCTATATTTTCCTCTAATTCATCTTGTTCTTCTAATAAGTCTTGAAGTTCAGATAAGTCAAACATTCCGTCTCCTTCTCCTTTAGATGCTGCTGTCTCTATACGTTGAATTACTGTCGCTAACTTAATCAAATGCTCGTCATTCTTTACACCTATCTCCATATACTCTTTTATCATAGGTACAATAAGAGTTGCATCTCCAATGTTCTCTATTAGAGGTTTTAATTCACCTATAAGGGCTTTTACCTGTCCTCTAGTAGTTGTTGAATTATTGTGAATTTCTGAAAAAAGATCTGATAATGTCTTTCCTTCAAATATTTCTTTATCTAAGCTCATAATATTTTCTTTATTATAAATAGACTTAGACGTTGTTCTGGGAAAGTAATCCTTGATCGTATAGTTTCTGGTAGCTTTCTTTAAAGTCTTCCTTAAGTACTGTGATAACTTTAGTAAGTTGCGGAGTTTCGCATTCTGTCATCTCTCGTATATAGATATAAAGAGCTTTTTTCTTAAAGATATCAAGATCGTGTCTTGTTCTAAATATTGTTAAAACTGCATCTGCTATTTTTATATCCGAGTCTCTTAAGAATAGTTCTTCTATTTTCATATAAACACTGTCGACCCATAGGTTCATAAACTTACTTAGGGTTTTTCCAGATGGAGAGTCCATATCCATAGTTTGTTCATAGCTTTCCTCTATATCATCAAAAGATCCTATCTGTTTTAATTTCTTATAGTTCTTATTATTGTAGTTAATCAACCATCTTTTAACTATAGTACCAAAATAAGAGTATGCTTTTGCTCCATTAGTAGGATCAAACTTCATAATCTTCTCTTCATACAGCATAGACACTATTTCATGCTTTAAGTCTTCAATTTTATCTACATCTGTGTAATAAAACTTAAAAGTATGTATAATATTTTCTGCTAGCTTGTAAAAAGGGTAGTAAATGTGTTCAGTAAATATAGAATTTCTATATTCCTGGTCTGATGATGTGTTGTATTTTACTATGTATTCTTCTGTCTCGGTTGTAAAGTAATTAGCTTTCGATTTCTTCCTTGCCATAATTTTCGGGGAGCATATATATGTCTAGCTCGTCTTGTACGTATTTCATTTGGTTAAAAAATTCACCAACTTCATCGTCACTCTGAAAGACCCCCTTTTCATCGAGATTTTGTAGGTGTTGCTTACCTTTACCTACTGCATCGGAAATGTTTTGAAGATATTTAGTCTGATCTTGGACTACATCTTCGTACTTCTCCACTTTAATCATTAGGTTTCTAAGAATATATAACATTATTCCCAAGAATCCAACTAAAACTGCAATAATTATGTTGTAAGTCGTAAAAATTTCTATCATTATAAGTTTTTTAATGTTTTTGCAAGGGCTTCTGAAGAATTTACCGTTCTACCGGTCGAAGACTTGCTTTTTTGCGTTTTAGGAGCTGAAGAACCGCCGTTTTTCTTCCACATATCGTATTCTACCTTAGAGGCAAGGAAGTCGGCAGCGTGTAATACGGAGACTATTGATGTTTTCTGTCTGGATGACTCAACATTACTAAAAAAGTAGGCTTCATTAGCTTTATCGAACACACCATCGTGTAGTCTGATGCCTAGCCACTCTTTTTGGTTAACCTCAATGCCAAACCTCTGTAATATAAACAGTGATCGGTCCGGTATGAGCATGAAATCTAAGTCTGGGTTGTAGGTATACATCTCTGATAGCTTATCTTGACGCCATTTATCAGTCTGAGGTATGTAGTTAGGCTTGTCTCCATCACCTAACTTACCTAAATCGTGGAAAAGAGCGGCAAAAACAAGCTCTTCTTCGGTGTAATCTATTGTTCCACCCATTTCTTGATATAACCTGGACTGTTTTACCGCATATTCCACTACCCTATTGACATGATCAACGTAACCACCTGCGAATGCATTGTGATACCAAGATCTACCACTAGCTGGAGCCATTACATAAGTCTCTTCTAGATGTTTTAACATGCCTAGAACCTTTTCCTTACGGTCTCCAATGTAAGTTTCAACTATCTTAAGATGTTTTTCGTAATTTTTCGATATATCTTCTGCTGATAATGCCATATTAGATTAATTGTATTTATTATTATATATATTTATATATTATTATTATTAACTATTATCATATACCTTATATATTTTATAATATAAATTAAGATAATGATTTTTTTTCAAAGAATCAACTATTTTACAATAAATTTTTCGGAAAA
>Ga0181377_1000576_pt1 | contig 13604 bp, 12 predicted proteins | sample LowvirmetaG_9_FD_130160 | JGI IMG/M metagenome (GOLD analysis project Ga0181377, IMG submission 130160) | Marine viral communities from the Subarctic Pacific Ocean - Lowphox_13 viral metaG | ecosystem: Environmental > Aquatic > Marine > Oceanic | place: Subarctic Pacific Ocean | collected...
ATTTGGTCTTGTAAAGCTTTTATCTCTGCAGCCAATGCTTGTTTCCTATTGAACTCTTGGTTCTGTATAGTAAGATAATGTGAGCTAGTGTTCACACCACTAAAGCTAGGACTTTTAAACTTATGTACCATCTCATCTGCAAGACTATTAACAGACCAAAACATAATTAACATAGTCCAAAAGAACATGCAGAACTTACAGTTCCTTAGAGTTTTATCACTTTTAAATGTTGGTTTTAGTTTCATAATGCTTTATCGTTTATCCAAAATACAAGTAACATAAGCCCGAATACAACTGCTTGTACTATAGAAGCTACAGTAATTTGTTTCATCGGGTGTACGTTTACAATCTTTTCTATCCAAGCCTCACTTGGAGAAAGATTTACTACTTGTAATATTTTTTTATTAATCTTTTCTTTGGTCATCTCTGTCTGCCTTTGCTAACCTATCGGTATGCATTAATTGTGGTACGCCAAGTATAGTTTTAAGAAGCGTATCTTGTCTAATTATTTCGTTGTCTACTGACCTAACTCTATCTATAAGAGCTACTAGAATACCATGTTGTGAATCTAGTTTTGCTCCTAATCTTGATTCTATTTCAGATATTTGAGCAGATACTTTTTCATCAAGTACATCTACTTTAGTTTCCATACCATCAATAATCTTGTTTATAAGTTTCCAAATAAACATACCTAAACCTATAGCTGCTGCTATTGGAAAACCAACTTCATTAATTAATTGAACTACAGAATCCATTAGTCTTTCTGTGTGTTAGAAGCTCCAAAGTAAAATGATATTACAGCACTTGCTAAACCACCAAGATAACCTAGTACAAGGTTTATAAGAGCTTCAGAGTTCTGTTCAGGTGGTTGTAGAGTGACAAGGAATATGTATCCCATAAATCCACCTACAACAGCTATGCCCATGATACGGGCTGTCCAGTCTTTACTGAACTTATTCCTAGCATCTTGTCCGTCTTGTGTCTCTAGTTTAAATACGTCTACTTCAAGCTCTTTCATTTGTACTTCAAAAGCTTGTTCAGCTTTTTTAAGTTCTAGCATTTGTTCAGGTGTAGCTTCAGCTAATCCTCTTTCTATAGCCTTTGGAGTATTAGGAACACCTAACACTTCTGATATCATGTTAGCTGCCATTCCTCCCATTGGTCCACCTAATGCAGTTCCTAATGTAGGTGCAACAGCCCCAACTATGTTTTTTAATAATCCTTTCATTTCATACTCCTAATACCATATCTTGTAATTCTTTACTACGTCTACCTACTTGTCTATACCAACGACTGTCTTCCATTTGCACAGCCATTTCTTTCCAGTCATGGTTTCTACAAGCCTTTAACATGTTACGAAACTTGGAAAGCCTAGAGCCTCCTAAGTTAAAACACATATTAACTAATACTCTTTGTATAACTTCAGGTAAGTTATTCCAATCTTCATGGCTTCCAAAGACATGTATAGCTTCCATGTAGTGTTTATCAAAGTCATCTTCATAGTACATATCTACAACTTCTTGTGATACAGATGTACCAACTGCCCAGTTATATTCAGGGTCTTCGGGTTGACAAAGATGTCCAACTCCTAGAGTTTTATATCCTAAACTATCTTCATAGATGTTTAGTACTTCGCCTTCGTGTCTTTTAATTTGTTCTTTACATAATTCTATGTTCATTATAATTTTCCTAAGTTTAATCTAACATAACTTCCTTCGCCTTCGTCACTTCCAAAAATACTTGCTATTTGTCTAGGAGCTTGATAAAAAGGGTCTTTAGCTACTAAACCTGCTTTCATCACATAGTCTTTAATTGAATCAGGATTATCTTCATTAAAATTATATCTATCCACAATTACAGTTTCACCTCTATCGTTAGTAGTAATCGTACCCTGACCCACTAAAGTTTTCATAGAATAATATGGGTCATTAAATTTATCAACAACTTTTGATATACCTGTTCTACTTCCTCCACCCACATCTCCATAAGTTGTGTTAGAAGTTTGATAGTCATCATACTCAATAATTTTTTTATTGTTTGCTAAATTATTTCTAGCAATATTTTGTAATGCTTCAAGTTCTTTAGGTGTTAAATCTGCTTCTGTAAAGTCTTCTAGCCCTACGTTTATATCTCTTTTAAATCTACTCATAGGATTAATATCATAAAGTAATTGTCTTATATTAGAAGGTAATATTCTTTTTCTAGAAGATTGTCTAGGGGCATTTATATTTTTTTGAAATTCTTCTTGCTCACGAATACCAAACTGAGGAATAGTAACATTTTGACCAAGCTTAATTAAATTAGGGTCTTTAATATTTGGATTAAATTTCATTAGTTGATTAAGATTAAGTGAATTTCTTTTAGCTATCTTATCTAATGTGTCTCCTTTTTGAACTTTATATTGTTTAATTTTTTCTTTAGTTTCTTTTTCTTTATCCTTTCTAAATCTACTTAAAAGTCCTTCTTGTTTTTCTTTAACTGCTGCAGTTTGTTTACCTATATTAATTTCATCACCAGCAAAAACAGAATCTGGATTTTTAATTTGTGGATTCATTTTTAATAATTCAGATACACTTAAATTATTATCTTCAGCTATTGAAAATAAAGTATCTCCTCTTTTTAAAAGTTTTTTTATAAAACCACCTTCACGATATTGCATTCTGTCCATTTGATTTTTCATAGTTCTAGTCCTATTTCTTTATATGGTCTAATAAATTTATTTATTACAGACTTTTTATATCCACCAGCTTTTAAAGCGTCTACTGCTTCTGTTATGGTAATGTCTTTATTTTCTAATAAATCTTTTACCATTGTTAAACTTACAAATCTTTCATCTACAGTATCGTCTAATTTTTGTAAATGTTTTCTATCTAAATAACTCTTTCTTAATTTTTGACCTGTTTTACTAGAAGCATTATCAATAGTTTTAGTTAAAGCTTTTGCTATTCCACCAACTACAAAAGGCTCTCTTAACCCTAGTCCTTTCATTTGACCTTTTAATTCTCTATCTTCTATATCTTGTGCAGCTTCTGAAGTTTCATTAAAAGGTTGTCCGGTTACTCTGCTTTTCATTTCATCAGGTTCATCTGTAACATTAGGAACATTTTTAACTATACCACCCTTAGAGTATTTAATTAATTGCTCATAGTTAGGCTTGTCTTCTTTATAACTTCCTCTAGCTTTAGCTCTTAATTTCTTTTTAGTTCCTTCTCCAAATATATTATCATATGCCCCATAATAAGGTAAGTTTGTTACAGCAACTTCTCCTAAACCTTTTCTATATAATACCATGTCTATAACATCTTGAGGAAACGGACCACCTATAGATTTTAATAAAGCTGTACCTTGTCCAACATTCCTTTCACTTTCTTCTGTATATCTATACATGTAATCATAAGGACCTAATCCTCCCCAACGTCTAACAGCAGAATATAACATTTCTTCTTCTGATTTTCTTTTTCCTGTTTTATAATCTATACTAGCTTTACCGTTACTTCTAATTTCATTACCTACGTGAGCAACTGCAGTCATTAATAAAGCAGTTATTGCAGTTTTAGGAGCATTATGAAAAGCAGTTGCATTTGGCTTTATTCCAAACTTAGAATTTTTATCTCTACTTACTGGAGATAATTCATTTAGAAATCTTTTCAATATAGTATTATTAAAAACTGTAGGATATCCTGCAAACTGAATTAAAAATTGAGCATCAGGTCTTCCGAACCAATCAGGTCTATTAGCTTCTGCAGCTCTAGGAGCTAAAATAATTTCTTTTACAAATCTATTAGCACCTCCTAAAACATTATTTTTATAAAAGTCTCCATTACCCTTACCATCTAAACCTTTAGCTAAAGACTCATCATATAAACCATTACTATCTAATGATTTATTATACCAAGCGACAGCTTCGTTTTCATTTATACCTAATTGATTTAACTCTTTAATAATTTGTTTTCTTTTACCAGTTGTGAGTTTACCATATGCAGTTTTACCAGTAGCTAATTTTTCTGCATGTTGTTTAATAATTCTTTTACCTGTAGTAAATGAAGCTAACTGCACTCCTTTTGTCCAAGGTGTTAGTAAATTACTATGGAAAAATACTTGCTGTGCTTTTTTTAATTTAGGATTTTCCAATGCTTCACCGGCTAATCCTTCTATTCTTTCCATAACAGATTGCTCTAAAGCTAATCCAGTTTGGTAAAGTTCATCCCATTGTTCGTCTGCTAAATCACTAAAACCTTTTGTAGTACGTGCTTTTTTTAATACAGGCACTCCATATTTACCTCCAATTTCTGCTCTATATATAGCTTTAAATAATCTTTCAAAAGATTGTTTTGTTTGTTTACCCATAGACACTGCTATATCTTTTAACACTGCAGGTGCATCAGTAGCAGAAGCTCTTGATAATAATATTAAAGGTTCAGTAACACTAGACAAAGTAGCAAAAGGTAATAAAGAAGCTTGTTGTGATAATATAATCCAGTCTTTAGCACCTCTAGCATATTTGTTTTTCTTTAAACCATAATCACTAAATGTATCTATTCCTGTAGCTCTAGTATATAATCTTTTTAAACCCTTTTGTAAATTGTTTACTTCGTCTGAAGTATATTTTCTAGAACCGTCTGAGTTTCTTGCTTTAAACATTTTATCTGCTATAGGAAATAATTGTTTTTTAATAAACTCAGCTTCAGTAGCTCCAAAATATTTTTTACGTGAAACAGACTGTGATAGGTTTGAAAAGTAATTTGTTAAAATAACTTCTACATCATTTTCTAAAAACTTAGATATCTCATTGTCTTGTATGTTATCAAATCTTCTTGGTTGTAAAAATCCATTAGCATTACTTTTACCATCAACTCTAACTTCATAAGGAGTGAATCTTTCTTTTAACATGTCATCTACAATTTGATTAGCCTTACGTCTTTGAGCTACTTCCATATCCCCGTTTGCATCATTTAAAAAGTTTCTTCCAAAGACTTCTTCATCTTTACCAAGCTGACCTTTCTGACTACCAAGAATTGTATCTACAGTTCCGTCTGGGTTTGTAACATCAAAAGGTACTAAATCTTTTTCATTAACAGGATTTGCATGTCCTTTAGCAATAAGTATATCTGCAAACTCATCTTTATTTTTATCAAGAACATCAAACTTATAAAGTCTAGGTAAAAATCCATTTTTATTTACTGTTCCTTTTCTAAACAAACCTACTTTATCAGCATCGGTATATCCTTCATCTAATATAATTCTTAATTCTTTATACGCTTTTTTAAGAGCAGGTGTTAGCTTTACAGTTTTTTCTGTGTAAACATTTTTATTATCTAATCTATTAACATCCATGTATATATACTCATCACCACGTAGTTTTACATCAGCATTATTAGAGTTTAATGTTTTATCTCTTAACAAAACTGCAAGAGCATCATTTTTTTCAGTAGTTAATTTTCCCCAAAAACCTGTATATCCTAAAGGATTAAAAATCTTTTGAAGACCGTGTAAATATTTACCAGTTAGTCTACCATAAAATTCACCATAAGTAAACTCTGACTCTGTACCGTCTACAAGTTTTACTTTGGTAGCTCCTTGGTCTCCTTCTTTTAATAAACCAACATCCCAATCATATCTAAACTTTCTGAGTATATCAGCAATTTCAGGATTATCTTCTACATATTTTTTAAACTCTGATGTTGATTTACCAAACAACTTAAGAGCAATACCTTCAAGTGCATCTTGAGATTTATCAAATTTTTCAATAGTATCTTCTGTTATTTTTCCAAGTCTTCCTTGGCTTGTTTCTATATCTAGTTCTTGGTCAATGTTATATTGGTCTTCTACTTCTTTTCTAAGTTTAGGACCTGTAAATTCTACATTAGAATTATTTGCATATTTAAATTCTTTTTCAGCAAATCTTAAATATTTTTTTCCTTCTTTAGCAGCTAGTCCTGCACCAACACCACCACCTATCATTCCTCCTGCTAGTCCTCCAACAAGTCCTGAAAAAGCAGATTGACTTAAATCTATTTCAGTCATTAATCCAGTATCTACACTAATGTCTTGTAAAAAATAATCATGTAATCCAGACCAAGTAGCACCTTCTAATGCACTAACTTTAGCTAACGGAGCAGAACTTTTAACTGATTGTTTAATTAACTGTTTTGTTCCCTGTCTTGCAGCTTCTCCTAAAGCAGCTCTTCCTACTAAAGTTTGCCCCCCACTAGGAATAGCAAATAATAAAGCTAATACGTTTAAAGGGTCGGCAACTAAATCAAATCCTAAATCTTTTATTAATCCTGCATGTTCTTTTATGCCTTTTAGTTTAGCGTTTTGAAATTGATTTGAAAGATAGTTGTAATCTTGTTTTTGTTCTTCTGTCCAATTTCCTGCTTGAAAAGAACGAACAATAGAAGAACTTAAACTGTATTCAGAGTCTCTAAGATATTCAAAAATGTTATCATTAGATTTGATACCCTCTAAAAATCTTTCAGCTCTTGTAGAAAACTCATCATCATTAGCAAGTTCTGTTAAGCTTTTTTTACCAGTAGATTTTATAGGAGAATCAAAAGATTTATTTATTTCTTTATACACACTTCCTATATTTTCATCGTAACCAGCAGGTGTTTCTTCTGTTGAAGTAGAACCTCCATGCATACGATTATAAATAGAAGAAAGTTCTTGGTTTCTTAATAACTCTTCTTGATTTTCTTGTTCTTCTAAGTTTTGTGGATTTTGTATTTGATTATAAATACTATTGTAATCTATTGCCATATGTAGTTTTTAAAAAAGTATATCCATTAAAGGTTTTTTAGTTCCATCGTTATTATATAATCCTCTAGATACTCCTGTCATATTTTGAACAAGTTGAGGTGCTTGACTTTCCATATACTCTTCATAATTTAATCCATAAGGATTTTCTATATCATCAAAAAGTTTTTCAAGCATTATTATTTTTTCTTTATTATCAACATTAGAAGTAAATATTTCTTTAACTCTAAAATCAAAACCTTTTTGTTTACGTTTAGTAGTCATTCTATCCCAACTTTTATCTGTAGTATATCCATTTTTTTCAAATTTAATACCTTCTCCAAGTATTACTGGGATAGCTCCTGAGTTTCTATCGTACTGATAAGTTTCCATAATTTTTTCATCTGTATCAATAGCGTAATATTCTGCTCCAAAAACTCCACCACCTGCAGGTCCACCTTTTCTAAATCCTTGTTGTGCTGTTATAGCTGTAGCAATATCTAATCTAAACTTCTCACTTCGTTTAATTTTACTTTTAAAATCTTCTATTTCTGCGTCAGTAACTTTCATATTTCTATTATCTAAACCACCAACATAAACTCTTACAGCAAAATCAGTATCTTTTTGAAATGCTAAAGATAGTGAAGCTATATCCGTAGCCCACTCTTCTAATTGAGCTGGGTCTTCTATAATATCATCAGCATAATTATTCCACTTTCCTCTATCAATTGTCATTTGATATTTATTATCAGAATCATAAATTCTTTTTTTTCTAATATTATTATCAAAAGTATTTAAATTAAATTTAGTTCTCTTAATTAAATCTTCATCACTTTTTGCTGCGTCAGTTAGAGATTCAAAACTATTTCTGTAAAGAGACATGGTTTCATCTACAGAACCAATAATAGCTCCTGAAATATCTAAGCTATTAAGAACATCATTTAAATTACCACCTTGTAGATTAGTATTCTCAATATTCTTAAATACATTTAAAGCACCTTTTTCTTGACCTCTTAATCCTATTTGAGATAAACCATCCTTTACAACATTAAAGAATCCTCTATTTTGATATTGAGATTTTCTTTCATTAATTAATCTTTTTTCTGCTGCAGTTAAATCATAAGCCTTTAACATCCTAGCTTTTTTAAATAAATCTAACCTGTCCATATTAGTTTCACCGTCTTGGAATAGACCACGTAGTTCATCTTCAAATCCTAAATAAGCAGCTTTACCATCTTCTCCTTCTTTAAAATAATCTTGTAGTATTTCATGTAAAGCATTTTCTGATGCAATGTTGTAAGTATCTGTATTAGCTTTAAAAGCAGCAAAGCCTTCTTCGCCTCTGTCTTGTTTAATTAAAGCGTCAACTACAGGTTTAAACTTTGCAGATAGTCCATCACCGTCATATTCTTCTAAATACAATTTAACTTTTTCATCTACAGTTTTACCTTTATGTAAGTCATTCCATTTTTCATCAGGCATGTATTGCATAATACGACCTAGCTGTTGAATTTGTTTTGCTTGATTTTCATTATTAGATAATAAAAACATTTCTTGTTTATCTAATTCTTTAATCCTTTTACTATAAGCATTCTTAAATAATTTTTGACCTACACCTACTAAAGCTAATGCTTGTCCTATCTTTTTAGATTTCTTAGCTTCTTTAGCATTCTCTTCATTTATTTGTTGTTGTCTAGATAATAAAGATGAGCCTAGTTCTTCTAAACTTTTATCTTCATAATTACTTAACATATCACTAAAACTATCAGCCATTTTTAAACTCCTGTTTTACCTAATAAACTTTGACCCGACTGTAGTTCAGGCTTAGGTTTTTGTAAAATACTTTCTTGTACTTTTTCTACATCTAAATTTTCTAATCTTTCTTTTATATCTTTACCTACTGAGGTTGGTTGTATTGTTTTAACTCTAGCATCTCTAAAACGCCCACCTTCTTTCATAAAAGTATTTCTTTCCTGAATAACTTTTTGAGCAGTCCCTTCATCATCTTCATCATCTGGTCCATCACTTTCAACTATAGGCTCTATCCCAGATTTCTCTGCAATAGCCATAAGCATATACATAGTAGGCTCTAAGAGATTTAACATCATGTCTGGGTTAAATTTACCTTTTCTAAACCCATCTGTTAATACAACTTCTGCAATAGTATTTACTGGAGTTTCTGTAATCATTAACTCTTGAACACTTTTAAGGGTTTTAGGTTCTAGTAAATTTAAAAAGATAGCTTCTCTAGCTTCTTTAACAGAAGAATACTGTGGTGGTTTTTCCCATGCATAACTATTTTCAGGACTATTAGTTAATGATTGTCCCGGAATGCTTTTTTCAAACATTACTTCTTGCATCCCTTGTGGTATTTGTTTCATAATATTATTCCTTAAGATGTTCCTAAAATTCCACCATAAGAATTTACAAGATTATATACGTCACTGTCTGATGGATTAGGATTGTTAAAATTTATAACAGAAACATTTGGATTAGAATTTCCAGAGGCTAATAAGTCTTGACCAATAGATGCAAAATAATCTCTAGTATAAGCTCGTTGTTGTTGTTTTGCAAATATTTCTGCATCTTCTCCTGCTTGAATTTCAGAACCTACAGCTTGAATAGGTGCGACTTTTTTATAAACATCTTTAGCACGACCAAAATAACCCTTACCTTCTACTTTTGGTTTTGGCATACCGTCAGAAGTTCTAATTGTAGTTTGATTATTTTTTATATAAGACTCTCCCGGTGTTGCAATTCCTGTGTCTATAGGAGTCACTGCGTCTGTAATTTTACCAGTTCCAATATCTAATGTTTTAGGAGTACCTGTATAGTATGTATCTAAGTCAGCTTGTTCATAAAAACCTTTCTTTAAGTCAGTATCTAAACCGTCTACATATACAGGGTCTGTCATGCCTTTAGGAGTCTGTGGAACTTTAGGTCCACCAATACCTACTTGAGCATCTGCACTTATAGTAGTTTCAGGAACTTGAATATCTTTTGTAAACCCGTCAGGACCTGTAATTGTTTTTGTAGAACCCGGAACTGTAATATCACTTACACCTTGAGTAGACGGTTCAATAAATCCACCAGTAGTTTCACTTGCCCAGTTTCTAAAATTACTACCTGCTACTCCTTCTCCACCAATAGAACTTACTTTATTTATACTATATTCAATAGCATCAGTAACTTTATTAAAAACTTTACCAATTCCATTTTTTACAAACTTACCAGCATTAACTAATCCTTGAGCTACAGGTGCAATAAAACTACTACCCTGAGCTACACTAGAAATCCATGAGCCTATACCGGGAAGTATAAAAGATAAAGCTATAGAACCTAAAGGACCTAGTTTTCCAAAAGCTTTAGCAACTTTACCTAAACCACTTTTAAGTTTTTTACCTACTGATTTAATTCCTTTTCCTATTTTCTTACCTATTTGTCTTAATTTTCCCATAATATTTTTCCTTAAATTAACCCTCTAACCAACCATCTAATATTGTTGATATAGAACGTAAGCTATCGTCCCATACGTCTTGTTTGCCTACACCAGCTTCGTTTCCTAAAGCAGCAATAAGCAAAGAGGCTTTACGTTGTTGGTCATTATCCCACCTTTTAAAATCGTGGTCTGCCTCATCTCTAAGCTCTTGCCATAAAAAATTATTAGCTGAAGCTGTGAGTCCAAAAGCATTCTGTGCGTTCTGTTGGTTAACTGCATTAAAAGCAGCAGTATCAGCAGTATTAGCTTTACGTCTCCACTCTACATTTGACTGTGCAATTACTGTTTCATTTTGTGTATTAAATTGTTCTTTAGCAAAATCTTGCTGTGCATTAAATTTAGATACATCAGTTTTTAATTGAGAGTCAGCTAGTTCAGCCTGTAACTCATTACCAACCCTTCTAGCTTCTGCAGCATTATTTTGAGAAGCATTAAATTGTTCCATTGAATTTAACTGACTAGTATTAAATTGTTTGTTTTGTTCTTCAAGACTAGCCATAAACTGATTAGTTTGATTTTGACTAGTAGCATTAAACTGTGCTTGAGCATTTAAAGCAGACTGGTCAGATAATAATCTTTGTTGGGATAGTTGACTTTTCATCATACTTGCTTGTTGCTCATTAGATAAATTAGCCATATCCATTTGTAAAAAGTTTTGAGCATTACTAATTGCTAACTTAGTTCGTTGGTCTGCTGTAGCCATATCCATAGAAGCTAAAGCTGTAGCATTTTGCATTGCAGCTTGTTGTTCTGCATTCATGTTGGTAATAGATACTGTTTGCATAAACTTACTATTAGCTAATTCAACCTGTTGAGCTGAACTAAATTTAGTCATATCCATATTTGCTTGAATATTAGCTCGTTGCATTGCAGTTTGTTGGTCAACATTAAGTTGAGCTAATCCCATTTGTTGAGCTAACTCACCATTTTTAATATTAACCTGCATTTGTTTATTAAGATTTGCAAGTTCTGTTTGTTGAGCAGCACTAAGATTTTCTGACCCAGCTTGGTTAAGAGCTGATAAGTTTGCAAGTTTCATTTGTTGGTCGTTAGATAAATTAGCTATATCCATTTGCTGTTTAAACCCAGCATTTTTAGATAAGAAATCAGCAGCAGTTTGCATTTCTACCATACGTTCTTGATTGACTGCAGCTTGGTTAGCTCCTTCAACTTGTGCTTCTATTTGAAGCTCTGCCATATTTAGCTGTTGCTCATTACCAAGATTCTGCATGTTTGTCTGCTGTTGGTTTTGAACATTAGTTATTGCAGCTTGTTGTTGATTCTGCAAGTTTTGCATTCTTGTTTGTTGCTGTTGTTCAGCACTAGTCATTACAGCTTGTTGTGTAAATTGACTCTGCATTGTTCTCATCTGCTGAGACATCTGTGCAGTTTGACTTGCAGCGTCTTGACGGTTTGCCAAGTTCTGCATTCTTAATTGTTGTTCTTGAGTTGACTCTTGTAAATTAGCTTGTTGTTCGTTACTTAAGTTTTGAGCTGCTCTAGCTTGTAAAGCCTGTGCGTTGCTTTGAGCCATTGGCATAGCACTTTGTATAATAGCATTAAAGAGTGAGTCCCTACCTACAGTAGATACACTAAGACCTCTCTGTGCCATTCCAGCATTAACTGCATCAACAGCAGGTTTAGCCCATGCAGGTATGTTACCATCTTCCATACCACCCAGTAAGCTTTCCATCTGTGAAGATACTAAAGCTTCTGTAGGTAATGCAGCAACTGCAGCTTGAACTTCTACATCTTCATTAGCTATTTGTGCTGTCATAGTTGCAGGGTCTTCTACAATAGCAGCAGCTATGTCTTGAGGTATATTACCAACTTCAGCTACCATAGATGCAGCAGCACCTTTAGCTTCAGTACCTTTTACTGCTCTTTGTTGTGCAGCTTCATACCCAGCAGTACCAATAATTTGTGCAGACTGTCCAGCATTAGCAGCTTGTCCTGTAATAGCTTCTCTTTCTTGAGCTTCAGCATCAGCAGTTCCAGCAAGTTGAATTTTAGCACCTGTTACGTCTGGAGCAAAAGCACCTGCAGATAAAATACCCTCTACATTCTTTGCTTTAGCAGCATTCATTACACTTGTTTCTATTTGAGCAGCTACTGCTGGTCCTGATAAAGTTCTTATTTCTTTTACACGAGCTTCAGCATCAGAAGATAATACGCCTGTTTTAGCATCTACAGCTATTTGAGTTCCTGATACAGTTGTAGTAGGTGCTTGAGCTGCAGCAGCTACTTTTGTTTTAGGTCCTGTATCTCTAGCAGTACCTGTAGACACGGTTTCTTCTGCAGTAAAATCAACACCGTCAGCTACGCCTCTTTCAGTAACTCCCATTTGAGGTACTTTTTCTTTTGCGATTTCAGTGTCTTTTCTAGAAATTTCTTGAGGTTTTGGAATGGTTGGAATATCTTTAGGCATTACACCTGCAGCCATTGACTGTGCATCTGTGCCTGTGTTTAAGACTCTAGCTTGTCTTTGAGATTCAAATTGAGATTGTAATTCTACATCTGTAGGAGTAGTATTTTCTTCAGTTGTATTAGTAGTATCTTTATTATCATCAGTATTATCAAGAATATCAGGCTCGTCTTCACCTTGCTCTGGTTTAATAATATTATTATTTTGTCCTTTACCTTTACCCTTACTATTTAAATTACCATCCTCTTGCATAGTAATTTGACCACCCGGAGCATAGCCAACTCTACCACCTTTAGACATATCTAATCTATTAGCAGTAATGTATTTACCTTTATACTTTTTTATTCTTTTCTTTTGTTGTTTATTTTTTTTCATTTAAATACCTATAAGTATATTCTACTTGACTTCAAAGAGTTTGTCAAGCTTTTCTCCGATTTTATCTATTCTATCCATGAGAATTCCCATGTCATCTCTAAGTTCTTTTTTAGTTACGTAGTCTTTTGCAATCTCTTCACGTGTTTTATTCAAGAGAATGTCGAGTCGTTTAGACTCTTCAGTGTTTAGTCTGATGCTGTAAAGCACTGGAGCTAACACCAAAGTTATAAAGATATTCCAAAATAAATATGGTGTTAATTCCATTGTACTTAACTGTTATCAGTTATGTATTTCTTACCAGTTGCAACTGCTGTAGTGTAAGATGTTTTATCATCTGAACTACCAGCTACGTCTGGAGTATCGTCATCTGAATCAACAGGTGCATAGGCTAAGACTAGTTCTATGTGGTCTACGTTCCTTTGTACCATATCGTTAATGTCAGACTGCTCCATGCCTTCAACATTCCAACTTCCAGCTTTTACACCGTTAATAAGTGTTACGCTATCTGTTGCTGCTGTTAAGACTTCTTTTACTGTTTGTGCCATAATTATGCTCCTATTGTTTTTGTTA
>Ga0181377_1000577_pt1 | contig 13603 bp, 17 predicted proteins | sample LowvirmetaG_9_FD_130160 | JGI IMG/M metagenome (GOLD analysis project Ga0181377, IMG submission 130160) | Marine viral communities from the Subarctic Pacific Ocean - Lowphox_13 viral metaG | ecosystem: Environmental > Aquatic > Marine > Oceanic | place: Subarctic Pacific Ocean | collected...
CAACTTTTTCCATATCAAAGTTAATGCTTTCGCCACATCCACAAGAGCTTTGTGCTGATGGTGATGATATTTCTAATACAGTTCCAAACAAATCTTGCTTTAGATTAATTTGACTACCATATAGATACATTAAACTTGTCCCATCAATAGCAAGTTTATGTGTGTCATCTAACTCAATAATTTCATCTGAATAATCATCAAGTTCTTCTTCTGTTTTTAACGACCAGTCATAACTGAATCCAGCACAACCGCCGCCTTTGATTCCAAGAAACACTACTTTGCCAGGTTCTGCTTCTGCAATAGCTATCATATGTTCTTTGGCTTTCTCACTGATATCAATCATTGTTCTATCTCCACTGAGGACAAGAGTTCTATCTCTTCTCCGTTTAGGTATTTTAAGTTAATTATAGTAACTCCACCTAATACTAATGCGCCAGTTTGCTCACATAAGAGCTTACTAGCGTTCATACTTCCGCCTGTAGCAACTAAATCGTCGGCTATAAGAACTCTGCTTGTATGACCCAATATACCCTCTTGTAGTGTAAGTGTGTCAGTTCCATACTCAAGTTCGTAGCTTTCTTCTAGCAGCTTACCAGGGTATTTAGCACCTTTTTTCCTTATCATAACAAAGGGTATATCTAATTCTTGTGATAATGCTGCACCCAATACAAATCCTCTGCTTTCAATACCAACAATATGTGTTGGCATAAACTCAATACTTTCTTGTATTCGTTTTGCTATATCCTCTACTTCACTTGTCCATAAGTTACTTGCAAACAAACTGTTTAGATCATAAAAATTTACACCTTCTATAGGATAGTTTGGTACAGTTCTAATATATTCTTTAATGTTCATTTGACTCTCCATTTTTTATTTGGTTTGAGGATAGGATCATCTACTAATCTATAGTCTCCATTTAACCTAATTAAATTACTTAACGCTGGAATACATCTTAAATTCATTTGTTGTAACCAATCTGCCCATAGTTGATGCGACATAGCCATATAGTTGTTTTCTTCTAATATTTTTTCAAAAGTCTGAAGAGTTGTGTAGTTATTAATGATGTTACGTAGTGCATCACCTTTTATTACATATAACATATCATTGGTATAAAATGAGCTGCCCTCAATAAGACAATCGCTTGCAGTTAAACAATTACCGTTAGTATATGGATAAAGACTAAACTTTCCTTCTTGATCAATCCATGCCCATAACATTTTTTTAAATTGCACTATTTCTTCTTCTATGGTATTATTAAACTCGTCGGCATTATTACAAATTCTACAGTCCCATCTTAATCTTACAACAAAATCATAGCGTCTGTGTTTAGTAAGTAAGAAACTTTCCATTGCTGACCACACTTGTCCACAATGTCCGTTTATTCTTTCTTTTGCAAAATCTATATAACTTGTATCAGATGTACCATTTAAAATATCTTGATATTCTTTTCGGTGAATCCACTCTTTTTCTGTTGTAAAAAACTGAAACCAGTTTGGAGCATATGCAGGATTTTTATAAGATCTTGGATCAATAATACTATCCCAAATTACTTTTTGATCATCGCTTCTGTAATCAGTAAATCTGTCTAATATTTCTTTGCGTGGATCTTCCTGGTCATTCCATGTGTGTCCAAATAAGTCATAATCAAAATCCTCAAACAGTCCAAGAATATTATTAAAATCTTCTGTGTATTGTGGGTCAGCATTAAAATGCCTAGTTTGTCCACTTACACAAATTGCTATCTTGGGCTTATTGGGCATTTATTCTTGCTCAAATGGCGGGAAGTCATCTAACATTCCATGGTCTGCTACATAGTATGGATCGTTGAACATTGGATCATCTTCGCTTGTCACACCATTGATTTCTGGAATGAAATGCATAAGTGTATTTTCTACGCCAAGTTTTAGTGTTTCTGTACTACTAGCACACCCACTACAACTTCCACTAAGTTGTGTATGTAGAAATCCTGTATCTTCATCGAAGCTTAATACATTAATTTGTCCACCATGTGCAGCTACATTAGGTGCTATGTACTTTGCCATTACTTCTTCAACTTGTTTTAGTATTTCTTCTTTTGTTCTTTCGGACATTATTTTGCTCCTTTATTTTATAGAGCCATTCGTAACTCTCTTACTATTAGGTTTACGCTTTGCTCTAAATGAGCCATGGCTCATATTCTTTTTCATTTGTGGTACACCACGCTTTGTTACTATAAATGGTATTGCTGTCTTTGACATACGCCTCCTGGGTAATTGTTAACTTCCGTTTCCGGGCTCTTCACTTAGTTCACTGAACTTATTAGGTCCATCATATCCTTCTTTGGGATTAAATTTATCTGCATCGGGCAAGGGATCAATTTGCTCAGTAATTACTGGCCAGATATCTGCATACTGCTGATTTACTGCAACCCAATCTATTGGATCATTTGGGTCTAGTGCTGTATCTGGTACAATTGCACCTGCCGGGCATTCTGGTTCACATACACCACAATCAATACATTCTTCTGGGTTAATAACTAAAAAGTTTTCTCCTTCGTAGAAACAATCTACTGGACAAACCGATACGCAATCAGTATACTTACACTTGATGCATTCGTCTTTAACAACATATGTCATTACTGCTCCTTTGATTTATTTAATAATTTTTGTATTGCAGGAGCTACTAATTCTTCTGCTACTTTTGTATTACCTTTTTCGTTAAAATGTCCACATTCACATATTATATCTTTAGATATGTCACTATGTGTGGCTAGTCTGTTACCAGTTACTAATGCTTGTATAGGTGTACTAAACAACATATATTTAAATATATCAGTTAGTCCACTTGTCGTATATTGTAGGTAATGTAATTCTTCTGTTCTATTATCAATAAGCATCCACCTAAATGGAACACCAGCATTTGTTATAGTATTTCTCATAGCTTCTATACATGTCAAGTCGTTTTGCATTTCTAATACACTACTATTTTTATATGCTAAAGAATGTTTAGCAGACATTTGAGCTCCATCTATAGTAGATTTTAGGTCGCTTGTAATATACTTTAAAAATTTACTTTTAGATACTTCATCGTCGCCATTTGAAAAATGATCCAATATGTTTTGTTCTAATATTTTGGAATTCATCGCTCTATTAAAATTAATGTTTTTTGAAACTATTTCTGTTATTGTACGACCAAATGTTACAGGTGTGCCAGACGGTACTTCTGAATTAATTGTTGTTCTATTTAATTGTGGCTTGCCGCGCCATCTTTCTTGATATACTTCTTCGTCGCCGCCCAATGTAGAATTTTTTCTGTTATGACGCTGTGGACTTTCAATTACGTCTAACCACTCAGTTAATTTATCATACCCTATAAGTTCATCAAGTGATATCGAATGTGAATTTTCAGTAATACGCGGCTCTAATAGAACTAATTTACACAAATCATTAAACATTCCAATATCATTTAATTCATTTGTAACTTGCAGAAGCTCCATATTGTTTGCTCCTGAGTATCCAATTGTTACTACTTTTATATCTAAAATGTCTTCTAGCATTTCTGCATAAGAATCAATTTTAATAGCCTCACATTCACCATAAGTATGACTTGTTCCAATAACAACTATAAATGGTTCATCTGGGATAGATGTTTTATATTCATCCATCGATCCTCTATGTGCTATTAACCCACCGAATCCTTTAGAGTTTTTTTTTAAATTATCATTAGTATACATAGCACTTTGAATTATGTCGTGATTTACTATATTTTCTAATGCTTTCATATCTTTAGGGAAACATCCGCCTCCAAATCCTAGACCGCCTTCAGCATTTGGTATATTCATATGACTTGGTCCAATATTTTCAAATTTAGAAAGAATATTGATCATTTCATTATAGTCTGATAGTCCAGGCATTTGAGTAGATAGTTCATGGAACCATGCTACCTTTGTTGCCAGCCATGCATTATGCGTATATTTTACCATTGCTGCTGTTTCACGGTCAGTGTAGATAAACTCTGTATTAGGCAAACTTGGTGCAAATAAGTTTGTCCAAAACTTTGCATGTGAATTATCTTCTGCAGGAATATCATATGTTATTAAGTGCTTGGCAACACCTACAATAAAATACTGCTGATTTGCAAAATCTTCTTTTGCAGTTGTTTCTCTTAAAAACTCTGGATTAAATATAACATTTTCATCCCAATTTTCTGGAGAATCAGGGCCCTCTGGAAGTGAAGTAAACATAGGCACTGTACTTTTAACCATAATTTCTACACCAGGGTTATTTTGCATAACAACCCTGGTAGCATCTAGAGTTGGATATGTATCAACACGTCCATCATCCAGTGTCTGAGCGTTTAAACAGAATATTGCACCATCTAGTTGTCTTAGGTCTTGATGTTCAATTCCACCTTCATACTTATAGGGGTCGCATCTAATAACTTCAACACCATCTTTAACTGTATGTTCTTCAAGAAAGTCTGCTACAGTGCCACCAACAAAGCCACACCCAATTACTGCTATTTTCATATTAATTTATTATCCTTTGTATATTGCTGAGTTGGCTCCATGCTCTGCACATTCGGCTTCAACACACCAACAACGTCCATCACTCATTTCTTTAACAAGCTCATTAGCAAACTTCCATGCATGCTCGGCAAACTTTTCTGCGCCTACTCCATCCATTACTGTAAGTTCTGCTAATCCCATGTTCTCAAGTTCTGCAAACTTATATAAAAATGGATCTTCTCTATCAACAACTGTCTTGTGATCAAAGTTATCTTCCAACCATTTCTTTAGTGGCTTTAATCCACCAAAATCTACTGCCCAGTTTTTGTCGTCAAGTTCATCGCAAGCAAATGTAAATTTAAATGCTAGACTGTAACCATGTAACAAATGACAGTGCGAATGATCTGCATTTGGTTGACGGAACACTGCGGATAGTCCGATGTTGTGTCCGTATTTCTTTGTGCTAAAATAATTTGGCATATTCTTCTCCTTTTGTGTTTACTAGGAGCGGAGTATTTAGAGAGGGTCGATCCATTTTAAGTCCTCGTTTGTATTTATGTAATTAAAATTATTATACATGAATATAGCAATTTAGTCAACGATATTATACGTCTCATCTCCTCTGATTACTCGCACTACTTTATCTTTTTTGAACTCGAAAATAGTCCTGCCTATTTGAGTAATACTGTGTTGTAGGTCAGTATACATATCATAACTGTGTGAACGCCATTCTCGTTTAAAGTTTAAAAACTGCTTACCTTCGCTGTACACTAAAAATTCCCAAGGTTTGTCACTAATTAAAGTTGGAGCCCATACACTATCTTTATCATTTGTATTTTTTATATCGTTATATCCAACAGGAAACGCATCAAATGTTTCTACGTCATATGAACTACGAAAACTGTTTGCAGGACCTGTACATATAACTTCGTTTGCTAATTGTTCCCAATTATCTAATTTTATAGTATGTCCTGGTGGAGCAAAACCCGGCTCATCAAAATGTGTGTATATTGTTTTAAACTGTTGGTATCCACATAACCATAATGCTATTGCTCTGCCACTACCCGGATGAACTCTATATCTATCAAACCAAGGCTCGTGTATAATTTGTGGATGAAACAACAATGCATCTGCTAGTATTTCTTCAGTGAGATATTTAATTTTACTTAGATCTTCCATTATCCATCTATCAGGCATAGTATTATCTATTACCTCAGATTGTGCAAATGCTTCAATATCTAAATATTCAATTTTTTTGTATTCTTCTAATAACTTAATAAAATCATACATTGGATTTTGTAAGATATTCCAGTCAACATAACAACTAGCAACATATCCACCAAGTGAAATATGTTTATCAAGCCAAGTTTTAAGTAACGAGTGATGCGCTAACATTTAAATGCCAATCTGCTCCAGGATGCATATTATCTCTGGCAAGATCATAAAGATTCTTGTCTAAGTCTAATACGGTTGTTTCTATTAATTCAATGTTATTTAGTTCGCAATAACTACGTAGCAATAATTGATTCTTTTTGTAGTTATATTCATCCCACAGATCATTTGTTAGTATAGCATGGCTGTTTGCCCAATCTTCATTTATGTGTTGATTCTTATAAGATAATATATTACCCTTTTCATCAACCCATTCACGTCTTTGCCAAAACGTCCACATAACATATATAGTGTTTGGCTTAAATGTTTCACAATATGATATAGCAAGCCTAGTAATCTTATCGTTACTTGCTCCTGGTTGTCCGCAATTGACTGCACCTATCATACTTGGCCACGGTGCTGATACTCCTACTCCAAATGTGCAACTACAACCAAAGGCTGCGTCTGCACATTCTTTTGGAATTAATTCACCTCTGTAACCCCAATCGTTGATTGTGTAACTTACAGTGCCAGCTAAATGATCAGGTGTTTCTTTTTCTTCTTGTTCGTCGCGAAATTGTCTATGACCAGGAACGTCAACACCTTTTGGAAAAGTTTTAAACCATCCACTTTTCATTATGTTGTCTTTGTTTTGGTGCATTTTAGTTCCAACGATAAAAGATATGCTTACCTATTGTTCCTACTAACTGCAACGATCCTGCCCAATTAGGCTGTACATATGTTGCATGGTAATGTGTTGCGCCTTCGCTTATGCCACGAAACTCACCAAACTGCATAACTCTCCATGCTACTGTTTGTGCATTAACCCATGCATCACCTTGATGCGGATTATCTGCTTTCCCATCACAATACCAGCTAAACTGACAAGCATTACGAACCATAACCATTACGTTAGGATCTTTCCAACTTGGTTTTTGTTTACCCTGATGTACTACATCACATACTGTATCTGGATAACGTCTGTCATTTACACGATTTAGCACAACATCTGCTACACCTACTTGGTCTGCAAAGTTACTGCCACGTGCTTCGTAATAGATATTAAGTGCTAAACAATGCACTTGTGGAAATTGTTCTTGATCAAAAGAGAATGTTTGACTATCTGCTTTAGTTGTTGTCGACAATCCAATTATTAGGACCAAAGAAGTAATAAGTTTTATCATAGTATTTCCTGCTCTTGTTAAGTTTAGTCGTCTTGTGTCCATGCTTTGTTGGCATGACCATACTGTTCTGCCCATCTTACAAATAGACCAATTTCTCTACCGTGAGCCTCAATCTCCCAAGGTAAATCGTAATAGTGACTTTCGTTACGTTGCCATTTACCCTGCCAACGATGCTTTGCTGTCATTGAACTTTGGTATAATTCGCCACGTGCAAACTGTTTTACATGCACCATTTCGTGTGCTACTGTTTCAAGTAGTCTACGTAGTCTAGTGTCTTTGTTTATATCAACATCAAACTCTCTAGGACGATTATCATCAGCATCATCAGTTGCTAATGCATATCCATAAGAATTATCGTCTTTAAAGTCTTTGATGTGTACGTTAATTTCCAGTGTTTTCATACGTGGCATTAGCATATCAATACAAAATTCTACCATTGTTCTAGTATGTTTCTTTTGTGTTGCGCTTCCGCCTTTGATATTAATTACAACTGTCATTTAACCCTCTTTTCTAACTTATATATACAGTATACACTAAGAGCTCTTGGTTGTCAAGTAAAAACACTAGAAAAGAATCCAGTGTTTTCAACGACTTATAAATTTTTTAGTTATTTTTTACTTGTAAATAGCCTATCTACGAGGTCATATGCAACTATTACGAGTATAATACTCCATCCGATTGGACCCATAACGACTAAACAGCACATAATTTTACTTATAGGTGCGTCTTTTTTGATATTTAATGCTTTGCATACTGATAGTACAATAAAGAACCATACAATAGATACAAATACAATAGTTGTTGTTATGCCAATAATTTCCATACTAGTATTTATTAAAAATCAAATAGGTCAGCGAATGTATTACGAGCCGATCCTGCGTCTAAATCCCACTTTAACACGCCCAATAAGTTTTCTAACTTCTTAGTAATAATAGCATGTTCCATAGCATCATCATCAAATGGAAGGTTAGTAAACCATTCAGGTAAACGTGTTTCATCTGTAGGATAGCCCACGCTTGTATAACCCATAGGATTATCTTTGAGTTTACACACAACGGTTTTCATGCCATCTGTAATCTCAATACTGTATTTGTCACTGTTGATATCACGCATTTGGTTCCAGTTTAGTGCCGCTCTTACGTGACCAGGAAGTGCTGGCTTCTTAATATCGTTAGCACTGCGTCCATCTCTAATTGCTTTGCTCTTAGACTTGTCATAATTTGCAACAATGCCACGAAACTTAGTTAGATTGTTAACACGCTTTGGTGTGCCTTTTTTCCAACTGTCCATACTACGAAACTCTTTTCGAAATTCAACAATACGTTTTATAACTGCCTCTTCGCCAGCATCAGTAAGTGTCATCATTAGTAGTTCTTTTAGAAACTCTTGCATAAATGCCGGCGTATCACTACGTTTCAAGTCTAAGCCCATTGCTTTTACTTTGCCTGGCTTGCCATCTTTATCTTCACGCTTGCCTTCGTTATCATATACTAGTGCCGCATAACGTTTCTTAGTAATAAAGATACCCGACTGTGCTGATATTTCTCTACCAGCGGCAATAATTTTGCCTAATTCAACAGTTGTGTGAAATGCCTTGTTCATAAAATTAGGAAACGTTTTGTTTACTTCATCGCACACTGCTTCATAGTAACTAGTAATAGTATCTTTATCCCATTTGATTTCACCTTTGTCAATTTCAGGCTTGAGAATAGGATATGCACTAAAGTATGTGGAGTCAGTATCACCATAAACAATGCTTTTACCTACGTGATCATATTCACCTGCCATTATTTCATTGCATTTAGATGCCATATGCTTTGCAATACTACGCCCTGTTAGTGTTGTTGATTGACCTAGTCTACTATCAAAGAATCTACTACCAGGATTAAGTAACGCACCATACAAACTGTTCAAGTTAATCTTCTTAACCAACTGTCGCTTGTCCCAAAATGCAAACTCATCACCACCAGCTTCTCGGGCCGCTACTGCTTTTGCCTGTATTTCTTTACGTTCAGCATACCAACGTTCTAGTAGTCCAGGAATAATACCTTTTTTCTCGTATGTAAAGATTGTACCGTTAGCACTAATAATCCAAGGTTGTCCACTGTTAAAGATAATTTCATATATCTCTGCGCCAGTGGCTTCAAACGTTTCTCCGTTTTCAAAGTCAATGTGCATGAGCTCTGCTTGATCTTTTTCCATAACTAGTTCATACTCGGGTGTTGCAAAACGACCCTCCCATGCTTCTGGAACTGTTTTTGCCTTGTCTAGCAAGTCACGTGTAAATGTATGACGCACTTGTCCAACAATAGTTTCTGTACTCATATTGCAAGCACGAATAATACTAGGATATAGACTGTTTAAATCCATACTGCCAATCCATTTGTGCATTCCACGTTTAGGATCTGCAACATAGGCGCCTGCGGCTTGTGTAGTATCTTTATCAAACTTTTTATCTGGTACAATAAAGCCACGCTCGTGTGCTTCATTTACAATAGCTTGGTCAGTTTGTGCAACCGCACCCATTGTTGTTTGTAGAAGCACTGTGTTAGAATGTGCTAACACATTTGCTAAGTCAATAAACTGTAGTTTAGCATCTAGTCTTACTAGCAAGTCAACGTCTTGTCTCGAATATGCAATAAATGTTTCGAAGTCATTGTTGTATAACTGATCCAATGTGCCTTCGTATTCAACCTTGCGTTCTGCAAGCTCGTATTCACCAATAGCATCTAAGCTATAACTGTGCATTTCATGATATGTATACTTGCGATACAATTGCATATAGTCCAAGTGTACTCTACCAAGTAAATCAAACGTTTCGTTTTCTGCGCCAAAACGCTCAAATGTACGTTTTTTAGGATATTGCTCCCATAAACAGAATCTACGTGTATGACTCTTACTCAATACACGTGCGACTCTATTCACCATGTATGGAATATCAAAGCCTTCGCTGTTCCAACCAGTTAAAATGTCTGCATCATCAATTAAATCAAGAAATGCTTCAAGCATTGCTGATTCAGTGTCACATAGTATTGTGTCTTCAAACTTATCACATATTTCTTGTGCTTGTTCTTTAGCTAGTGTGTCAGGTTTAATAGCAAGACATATAGTCCTGTTCAGCCAACTTAAATGCACACTAACTGCCGTAACAGCATTGAATGGATCTTCTGGTGGAGCAAAGCCTTTTTCTTGATTAAAGTCTGTCTCAATATCAAAAAATGCAATGTTTAATTCAGGCGTGTCTGTTGCGTCATAATTTTCAGCAAAACAACGAAATAGAGGATTGAGATCACTCTCAAACAACTTTTTATGTCCATGAATCTTTTTTTCAGTGTTAAACTTTTTGCTTGTATTACATACAACACGCTCTAAACTGTCACCAAAGATGCTTGTAAATTTGCCACGTGGATCAGGATAGTAAAACTGATAACGAGCGGGAAACTCTTTGTATTCTCGCTTACCATCATTACGTTCTACTACTCTCAAGACATCGCGTTGTCTATCAAAGTACCCGTCTACATATGCCATTTATTGATCGCGACCTACTGTTGCTAAGATTGTTTCTAGTTCATCAAAGTCGTCTTTTGCTTTTGCAAATTCAACTTTATATGCTATACGTATTGCTTTATTAAGCACTGATGGCTTGATATCCATTTCTTCTGCGATTGCTTTTACTGTATCGCGAAGTCCTTCTTTAAGAGTATCAACTTCTTGTGTTACTTGAATGCCTTCTTTGATAAGATGCTTTAATTTATTTACGTCTGCTTCAGAAAATGTTGTCATTTACGACCTCCGGTTTTATATAATCTTACAACTATAATAACGTATTAGGCGTTATTTGTCAAGTCAATACCGAGCTTTTTTTGAACATCATTTACAAGTTCAACAGGGTCGTTTGTGTAGTTTTTTTGATAGTATTCATAAAGTAGGATGCCAAATTTTATCTTTTCGCAATTTGTTTGTGTATTATTTGTATTTGTATTGTACATCCATGTTAGAACTTCCATGCTTTTTGCTATCTTTTTATTTACACTGCATCCAACAGGTTCAACAAGTTCATCACTATTATTCCATCTTAGATATTGATTAGTCCATGATGATATATCTGTACAATTTTGTACGTTTAGTGTGGTGTACAAACTACTTGGCTTGTGTAGCCAGTCTGACATCTGAAAACAATAGTCATATGATTCTTGCCATACTTCATCTTGCGTTGACAACTGATAATATATGTACTTCCATATTTCAAATTGCTCATCAAACTCATTCATTTCGTCATTGTATTCTCTGCGTAAAAATGCTTCTATAAAATGATGTGAGTTATTGCCCATTATTGTTGTTATTACTTTAACAGGTAAATTATTCTTTTGTGCATAGTGCATAATGTCCGCTGTGTTACGTGCATGTGTAAACAAACATATGTTTTTAGTAGTTGGAAATGTTCTCCATTCTTCAACTAGTGCTATTAGTTTTTCTTCTGACAGTACTATATTGTTTCTAAAATCAGGATCGTATGCTTTTCGCATTTCGTCTGCAACATTCCACCAGTCATTAATGATATGAGCTTTGCCAAAATGTTCACTGTGTTCTTCTAGCCACAGGTTATTGTGTGACATGTTATAAAAGTCTGGACTACAATTAATTATATAAGTTAATGCACTGGCCGTAATCGCACTACGGGTACATACAAGATATATCTCTTTCATATAAGATTACTTCTTCTTTTTTTCTAGTTTTTTAATACGAGCTTCTAGTTCTTCTATCTTTTTTGTAAGTTTTGGGTTAGCGGCCTTCCATGCGTCTGGGTTATGTTTAAACCAGCTCCAGCCCCAACGATTGACTAGGAAGTCTAGTGTTGCTTCCCACTTATTTATTGCCCAAAAGGCAATGTATGTGTCTCTTATCCAGTAAATGAATAATGCACCAAATATACTTCCTGCTAATGCTGTGTAAATCCACAACCTTTCTGTTGCTAGTTGTGTAATAGTATCCCACATATTATCTTGATTTCTTTAAGATACCAATTTGTGCTTTACCTTGGCTTCGTGCATCACTATCAATTAATGGTAATGAGAAAGATAGTCTATTAAGCACTGGATCTAAGTTATCTACATCAAAATACAAACTTGCTCTGATGTCTTTTTGTAAGATTAAGAAATGATCGTCGCCTTGTGATGCACCATAGTTCTTAACCGATAACTTGATTAAGTCTGCTGCTGTTACGTTTGTTCCAGATCTACCAATTGATTGTGCCATTGGCGCTGCATCTGGGTGTTTAAAGATTGCTTTTAATATTTGTGTTGATTGTTCAGGACCTAAGTTGTATTGATCTAAAAATTGTGCATAGTTATTTGCGTTAACTTTGTTAACACCTGCTAACTGTCCTGCTTTTGCTTCATCTTCACCTGCAATAGCATCCCAAAATTCTTTATTCTTGTATAACTGTCCAAGTGTTCCATCAGTTGGTGTTAATCTACCACCAGAACTTGTCTTTCCTGACTTTACTTCAATTGGTTTACCCTTAACTTGAATATCGCCTTTAGCACCAGTAAGTGAAATATCAGGACTTAGTATAGCAAGTGCAAATTCACCTGGTCCTTTGTTTGCTTGTAAAAACGCTGGGTCAAGAAATAATGTTTCAAACAGTCTTTTACTAAAATCAGTACCAGTTAACCAGTCACCCCAACCACTTAATGGCTGTAGTAATGCTTCTGTGTCAATGTGACTTACTTTGCCTAGCCCTTTAGCAAAAGCAATGCGTTCCTCAGTAGTGCCTTCTGTTTTATCAATAGCATTAACTAAGCCTTCAATAAAGCCTTCTGCATATGTTTGGTCTTGTTCACTGCCTGTATTTTTTGGATCTACTGCTACAAGTATTCTATTTTTAAGTTCACCACCTTCTGCGGCAGTCATCGTTGATACTGTCTTCCATAGTTCATCAATAACTGCTGGATTTTCCTGCATCTTCGCATAGATACGTTGCATCTTTTTAGCCTGCTTAGGATCAATTGACTTTTCAAATAAGTGGTGTAATCTCATCTTGTTATTCCTTAATACCAGATAGTTCTTTTAATCTGTTTATTTCGTTTGCTGATTCATCTAATCCTAGGTCATATACCATTCTATCAAATATTTCTTCAAAATCATCATCACCGTGTAGGCCATTCTCGCCACCTGTAATTTCATATGATCTTCTTACATAGTCGCCTAATGGTCCATCAACACTCATTAAATCATATAATGCATCCTGTGGTTCTTTACCGCTTGACATAATTGCTTTTTTTACTGCTTCATCGTCAATTTCTTCATTCATTGATTCAACAAATACTTCTACCATGTCATCGCCATTACGCAATGCACCTTTTTTAACTTTTACGTTTTCTTTGCCGTATTTTGCTATTGCTTCTTCCGGAGACATACTAGTTTGTTTCCAACGCTTTTCTGCTTCGTTAGTTTTTTCACGTTTTTCTGCAGCACAATCATCACAAGTAGTAATGTCGCCGTCTGTTTCGTCGCTAATCCATTCACAGTCTGCACAACCTTGTGTGCCTTCAGCTACTTC
>Ga0181377_1000578_pt1 | contig 13602 bp, 17 predicted proteins | sample LowvirmetaG_9_FD_130160 | JGI IMG/M metagenome (GOLD analysis project Ga0181377, IMG submission 130160) | Marine viral communities from the Subarctic Pacific Ocean - Lowphox_13 viral metaG | ecosystem: Environmental > Aquatic > Marine > Oceanic | place: Subarctic Pacific Ocean | collected...
ACAGAAATTGTGTTTTGCTTACCCAACACGGAGATTTAAAACAACTCAACACAAAAATTCACGATATAATTAATCTTTCCTAGATTATAGTTTGGCTTTCAGCTAAATTTTCATTATATTTAAGTATTAATAAAAAAAACAGTTATAATTATGGATTTAAATGCGATCAAGAATCGTTTGTCATCTTTGAATCAGGATGCCAAACCAAGAACAGGTGAGAAAAAAGACTATACATTAGTTTATTGGAAACCAAGACAAGAGGGAAAATATCAAATTAGATTTGTCCCATCATTATTAAACAAAAATAACCCATTCCAGGAAATTTACATGCATTATGGTGTTGGAAAGTATCCAATCGTTGCATTGTCTAACTGGGGAGAACAAGATCCGATAGTTGATTTTACTAAAAAATTACGAACTACAAGTGATTCTGAAAATTGGAGATTAGCTAAAAAGTTAGATCCGAAATTGAGAGTATTCGCTCCTGTTATTGTTAGGGGAGAGGAAGATAAAGGTGTTCGTTTGTTTGAGTTTAGTAAAACTATCTACATGGAATTATTATCAATTGCTGATGATGAGGATTATGGTGATTTTACAGACGTAGCCGAAGGGTTTGATTTTATTGTTAATGCCTCTAAGGTAGCTGACAGACCAGGATTTGGACTTAGTTTAAGACCAAAGCCAAAACAAACACCATTAAGCGAAGACGCTAACCAAGTAAATACATGGTTAAACACACAACCCCTACTACTAGAAGAAAGATATAAGTACACTTATGACAAATTAAAAGATGAGTTACAAAATTTCATATCAGGTAATGAAGGTGGTGAAGGTGAAATAACATCAGAACCCGCAGTTGAATTTGAAAGTACTACTACAAATAATGAAGCAACTTCAAATCAAAAAGCATTTAGCTTAGCAACTCAAGGAACACCTAAAAAAGCAAAATCCGCTGAATTCGATGATTTGTTTGATGATAGTAAAAATGATGAATTACCATTTTAAATTAAAAATATATGCCTAGAGTTAAAAAATCGTTACATGAAGCAGTCTCTGCTGAAATAAAATCCAAATTTGATTTAAGTTCCTTCAAAGAAAAGAAGGGACTTAAACAAAATGTTAAATTTAAAGAACAATCCTGGATACCATTATCACAAGCATTTCAAGATGTTACATCAATTCCAGGTATCCCAATGGGGCATATTGTATTACTTAGAGGTCATTCAGATACAGGTAAAACAACAGCACTACTAGAAGCAGCAGTATCAGCTCAAAAAAGAGGGATATTACCTGTTTTCATCATCACTGAGATGAAATGGAATTGGGAACATGCTCAACAAATGGGATTAGAAGTTAAGGAAGTAGTAGATGAAGAAACCGGAGAAGTTGTAAATTATGAGGGTGAATTTGTTTACGTTGATAGAGAAACAATAAACTCAATTGAAGACGTAGCTGGATTTATTTTGGATTTAATAGATGAACAGAAAAAAGGTAATTTACCATATGATTTATTATTCTTATGGGATTCAATTGGATCAGTTCCTTGTGAAATGTCTATAAAATCAAATAAAAACAACAATGAATGGAATGCAGGTGCAATGTCAACTCAATTTGGAAATAATGTTAACCAAAGAATTACATTATCAAGAAAAGAATCATCACCTCATACTAATACCTTAGTTTGTATAAATAAAGTATGGACAGCCAAAGCAGAATCCCCTATGGGTAAACCAAAATTAATGAATAAAGGTGGATTTGCAATGTGGTTTGATTCAACGTTTGTAGTTACCTTTGGTAATATTTCAAATGCAGGGACATCTAAAATTAAAGCAATTAAAGATGGCAAGCAGGTTGAATTTGCTAAACGTGTTAATCTACAAATTGATAAAAACCATATTAATGGAGTTACTACCAGAGGTAGAATAGTTATGACACCTCATGGATTTATCAATGACAATGATAAAGAGTTGAAAAACTATAAGAATGAAAATGGTCAAACTTGGAAGGATATTTTAGGTGGAACCGATTTCCAAATTGTAGAAGAAGAACAAGCGTATACTGACATAACATCATATACAGACGAACCAGAATAAATTATGAAAAAGAAAGAATTACTTGAACTTCTGGGTGATACTCAGGAGAATGATAAAAGTCTGTCTGAAGGTAATAGAATATTACTAATAGATGGATTAAATTTATTTTTTAGAAACTTTGCAATGCTCAATATGGTTAACCCTGATGGGGTCCATATAGGAGGTTTAGGTGGATTCTTTAGATCGCTCGGAGCTATGATTCGCCAAACCCAACCAGATCAAGTTTATGTGGTCTTTGATGGTGCAGGTTCAACAGCTAACCGAAAAAATCTCCTCCCTGAATATAAATCAGGGAGGAATTTACAACGAATTACTAATTGGGAAGTATTTGAAGATCAAGATGATGAAGATGATTCTAAAGTAGACCAGATAGTAAGAGTAATACAATATTTAAAAACCTTACCTGTTAAAACCCTATCATTAGACAAGGCAGAAGCAGATGATATTATCGCATATTTAAGTGATAAATTGCCAAATCACCAAGACGATAAAGTGTTTATAATATCTAGTGATAAGGATTTTCTCCAATTGGTTTCCAAAAATGTTATAGTTTATAGACCTATGGAAAAAAAGTATTATACTGAAGATGTTATAAAAGAAAAGTATAATATGCCTGCCCAAAACTTTATCATTTACAAAACATTATTGGGTGACAATTCAGATAAAATTAAGGGAGTTAAGGGATTAGGTGAGAAAGGATTATTTAAAAAATTCCCAGAATTAACAGAAGGTATTTTAACCTTTGATGATGTTTTTAACATATGCGAAAAGAAATTTAAGGACCATGTAGTATATGCTAGAGTAATCCAAGGGATAGAAGAATTGGAAAAAAATTATAAAGTAATGGATTTAAGTAATCCAATGTTAGGAAAAAATGATAAAGAATATTTAGATGGGGTTGTAGAAACCGAGAATTTAAATTATCTTCCCGAGCAGTTCACAGCATTATATAATGAAGACAAATTAGGTGGAATGATAAGAAATTTAGATTTCTGGTTAGATGATGTCTTCGCAAAATTAGTTACAAATAAATAAGTTATATGACATTAAAATCAATAGAAGAATATGGAAAAGGATTTCAAATTAAGGTTTTATCTTCTTTATTAACCCATAAAGAATTTTTAACAAACATATATGATATCCTAAATGAGGAAGATTTTAATAATCAAGCCCATAAATGGATTATAAAAGAAATAATAAAATATTATGACAAATACCACACAGTCCCTTCATTGGATATTTTAAAAGTTGAAGTAAAAAAAGTAGAAAATGAGGTACTACAAATTTCAATTAAAGAACAACTTAGGGAAGCATATATAGCAAGTGATGATGACTTAAAGTATGTACAAGAAGAATTTTCGGCATTTTGCAAAAACCAACAACTTAAAAAAGCATTATTATCTTCAGTAGATTTATTAAAAGCTGGAGATTATGATTCTATAAAATTATTAGTAGAAAGCGCTTTAAGAGCAGGAAATGATAAGAATATAGGTCATGAATATAATTTAGACATTGAAACTAGATATAGAGAGGATACAAGAAACCCAATCCCAACCCCTTGGGATAAAATAAATGAATTACTACAAGGGGGATTAGGAAGTGGAGATTTTGGTTTAATATTCGGAAATCCAGGTGGTGGAAAGAGTTGGTCTTTAGTAGCACTAGGAGGATTTGCTGTTAGAGCAGGGTATAATGTTTTACATTATACTTTAGAATTAGGAGAAGATTATGTAGGTAGAAGATATGATGCCTTTTTTACTCAAATACCTGTAAATAATATAATTCAACACAAGGACAAAGTAGAAGAAATAATCCCAAAAATACCAGGCAAATTAGTTATTAAGGAATTCCCAATGGGTAAAGCAACTATCCACACTGTAGAATCACACATCAGAAAATGTCAAGATTTAGATATCAAACCGGATTTAATAATAATAGATTATGTTGACCTTTTAGGCACAAGAAAGAAAACAAGTGATCGCAAAGGAGAGATAGATGATATTTATACAAGCACTAAAGGACTTGCTAGAGAATTAAAGGTACCAATTTGGTCAGTTTCTCAAGTAAACCGAGCAGGTGCTAAAGATGATGTCATTGAAGGAGATAAAGCAGCTGGAAGTTATGATAAAATTATGATAACTGACTTTTGTTTATCACTATCTAGAAAAGCAAAAGATAAAGTAAATGGCACAGGTAGGTTTCATGTAATGAAAAATAGATACGGGATGGATGGATTAACATTTGGGGTAAAAGCTGACACATCAACTGGACATTTCTCAGTTCATGATTACGATGAAGATGATGAGTTAGTAACAAATTTACAAACAGAATCACTTTCAACATCCAATTTCAATAGTTACGACAAAGACCATATAAAGGGTCAAGATATTACAGAAAACTTTTTTATGAATCAATAAACTCCTAACAAAAACTATGAGAAAATCAAGATTACTTCAGGAAAGAATAGTATACAAACCATTTGAATATCAAACAGCTGCTGATTATTGGTTAAAACAGCAACAAGCACATTGGCTCCACACAGAAGTTCCAATGATGTCAGATGTAAATGATTGGAAACAAAATCTTTCTAAAACCGAAAAAAATATAATTGGATCTATCCTAAAAGGATTTGCTCAAACTGAAACAGTAGTAAATGACTATTGGTCAGGATTAGTGACAAAATGGTTTCGGAAACCTGAAATAATAATGATGGCTACAACATTTGGGGCATTTGAAACAATACATGCTGAAGCTTATTCTCTTTTAAATGAAACATTAGGATTAGAAAATTTTGATGAATTTTTAGAGGATGAAGCAACAATGGCTAAAATAGAAAATTTAACTGATGTAAGAGATAGTTTTAGTGACAAACAAGACCTTCATGAAATAGCAAAATCATTAGCAATATTCTCAGCCTTTACAGAAGGTGTAAATTTATTTTCTTCATTTGCAGTTTTACTTTCATTTAAAATGAGAAACAAACTTAAAGGAGTAGGACAAATTGTAGAATGGTCAATTAGAGATGAATCATTACATTCTGAAGCAGGATGTTGGTTATTTAGAACATTAGTAGATGAAAACCCACAACTTAAAACCCCAGAATTAGAAGCAGCAATCAATGAAGCAGCTTTGTTATCCTTAAAATTAGAATTAGATTTTATTGATAAAGTATACGAGTTTGGAGATTTAGAGGGATGTTCAAAATATGATTTAACAAACTTTATTAAAAACAGAATAAACACAAAATTGGGAGATTTAGGTTATTCCCCTATTATAACAGACGTAGATATAACCTCAGTAAATAATATGAAATGGTTTGATGCTTTAAGTGCAGGAAAACAACACACTGATTTCTTTGCAAATCGTGTAACAAATTACTCAAAAGGAACAAAAGACTGGGACGCATCAGCAATATTTTAATATATGGACAACAACTTAATATCAGATTATAAACAATGGGAAAGGGGTAAAGACTACCCCAATTTTCTAGATGAAGTAGCATTATCAACAATATCTAAGGGATATTTACTACCTGGAGAAACCCCTAAAAAAGCATATCGTAGAGTAGCAAATGCAGTTGCTGCTAGATTAAACCGACCAGATTTAGAAAATAAATTCTTTAAATATATCTGGAATGGTTGGATAGGTTTAGCATCCCCAGTTTTATCAAACACGGGAACAGATAGGGGATTACCAATTTCCTGTTTTGGAATAGATACTCCAGATTCAATTAGAGGAATAGGTTTAACTAATGCTGAACTAATGAGATTAACTTCATTAGGAGGGGGTGTAGGTATTTCTTTATCAAGAATACGAGAAAGAGGCTCACCTATTAAGGGAAACGGAAAATCTGAAGGTATAGTTCCTTGGGCAAAAATATACGATTCAACGATAATAGCTACTAATCAGGGTAGTGTGCGAAGAGGGGCTGCTAGCGTTAATTTAGACATTAACCACTTGGATATCGGTGAATTTTTGCAAATAAGACGACCAAAGGGTGATCCAAATAGACAATGTTTAAATTTACATCAGTGTGTAATAGTAGATGATGCTTTTATGAAGAAACTAAATGACAGAGACCAAGAGTCAATGGAATTATGGTTAGAAATTTTAAAAGCTAGAGTTGAAACAGGTGAGCCTTACATAATGTTTAAAGACAATGTTAATAAGGATAATCCAATGGCTTATCTAATGAATAATTTAGATGTATCTATGACTAACATTTGTTCTGAAATTACATTACATACAGATGAAGAACATAGTTTTATATGCTGTTTATCAAGTTTAAATTTAGCTAAATATGATGAATGGAAAAACACAGATGTTGTAGAAACAGCAATATACTTTTTAGATGGTGTAATGCAAGAATTCATTGATAAAACCGAAGGTAAAGAAGCAATGAAACGTACCTATAGACATGCTGTTAAAGGTAGAGCATTAGGTTTAGGTGTTATGGGATGGCATACATTCCTACAGAAAAAAGATTTACCATTTAATTCTATAGCTTCAACAGCTTGGACTCATACTATATTTTCTCAAATAAAACTTAAAGCAGAATCTGCTTCACGTCAATTAGCTCAAGAATATGGTGAACCTTTATGGTGTAAAGGCACAGGAATGAGAAATACTCATCTATTAGCAGTAGCACCTACAGTATCAAATTCTAGAATTGGAGGATGTTCAGCAGGAATTGAACCACAACCTGCTAATGTTTATACATTTAATGGAGCTAAAGGTACCTTTATTGTAAAAAACCCTGAATTAATAAAAAGACTTAAAAAAACGGGTCATGACACAGAAAAAGTATGGGATCAAATTTTAGTAGATAATGGTTCAGTACAGAACTTACCATCTGAAATACTTAATGAAGAAGACAAAGAAGTATTCTTAACCTTCTCAGAAATAAACCAATTAGGTTTAGTTCAGCAAGCAGCCTTAAGACAAAAGTACATAGATCAAACACAATCCTTAAATCTATGTTTTGACCCCACTGACTCACCAAGATGGATAAATCAAGTACATATGGAGAGTTGGAAGCTTGGAATTAAAACTCTCTATTATTTAAGAACCGATTCAGTTATTAAAGGTGATTTAGGATCAAGAATGGCAGATTGCGTAAGTTGTGACGGATAATAAAATGTTATATATTTATACCAAACACCACTTAAAATGATAAAACTATTAGATTTATTAAATGAAATGAATTACCCTAAGGGTAAATATGTTCAAGTAACTGATTCTTCAGAATTGAAAGATATACAAAACCAACTATTTGATTTAGTTCAAAACGCATATTCTTCAATAGGTGGTCATGTAAATATTGGTTCCCCATCAGATATCTTAGATCCAGATATAACATATTGGAGAGTAGCAGATATTGATGCTGATCCTGAATTAGATGTAGTTACATTTGGTAAAAGGAAAAAACAAGGTATCAAACACACAGGAATGGGTCATGATGGAGATAAAGCAAATATTAAAAACTTATTAAGACACAAATCTGATTTATTAAAAACCTCAGGTAATTACATTGAAGTTTCAGGTCCTGCATTTAGAGCATTTGTTGAAATAGGAGGTGTTCCTACGGTTGATGATGAAGAAACAGTAAGAGACATTTTACGTGGAAAAGAAATTGAGTGGCATGGTGAACATCCAACTGATCCTTCCAAACCTGGTAGAGGTTGGTACACAAGAGAGTTAGGGGGAAGTAACCACACTAAAATAATGGCAGGAATTCCTGCATAAAAAAATTACAATGAAATTCGTAAGCGACATATTCACAGAAGATTTAAAAGAAGATAAGTATTCATCTAAAAAAACATTAGGAATCATTTCAGGCATACTTGTATGCCTTGCCTTTATAGGTGATGGTTTCCATTGGTTTACAGTAAATGAAGACTTATTTAACTCAATGCTTATATTCTCAGCTACAATGTTAGGAGTATCAACCATTAAGGCATTTGCAAAAAAAGACCCAAAATGAGTAAAGACGTAAAATGTCCTAATTGTGGGGCTAAATATGAGGTTACTGTTACACCAAAACCCCCTACATCTGAATCAAACTACATTTGGTTATTTGATAATGGTCATGGAGGAATAATAGATGGTGTTTACCAAACATCGGGTAAAAGATCACCTTTATGGCCTGATGGGGAAATTTTATATGAGGGTGAATTCAATAGAGGTATTGTTAATAGATTAATGAAATTATGTACTGATGCAGGAATTGAGTGTGTTAATTTAGTTGATACACAAGAAGACATGCCCTTATCTGAACGTACTGATAAAGCTAATGATATTTGGAGAAAAGAATATGATAAGGGAGGTAAACCTTGTATCTATGTTTCTGTTCATGCAAACGGGTTTAGTGACGAATCAGCAAATGGTTGGTCTGTTTATACATCTGAAGGTGAAACAAAATCAGACCTAATAGCATCTGTTTTACTAGATAAAGCAACCTCAGAGTTCCCAGATGAAAAAATGAGGGGAACAAAAGAAGAAGATTTTTATGTTTTAAGAAAAACAGTAATGCCTGCTATCTTAAGTGAAAACTTTTTCATGACTAACTCAGACAATTGTCACAAATATTTACTCTCAGAAGATGGTAGAGATAGAATAGCTAAAATCCACTTTGAGATGATTCAAGAAATAGAATCTAAAAAACTAGTATAAAAATGAAAAAATCAGAATTAAGAAGAATTATCAAAGAGGAAATCTCAAAAATAAATGAAACATACGCTTCATCATTTGGAGGTCATGGAAGAGAAGATTGGGGAAAAGTTAAAGATAACCTCCACTCAGCGGGTTATGATACCCCTTATAAGGGCATATGGGATTCAATTAGTGTAGAAAAAGATGGGGTTCGTGTTGGCAGCATAGATAAAAGTGGGGGATATTATCTCTTTTACCCAAATGGGGAGTATGATAATACCCCTTATAAATGGGAAGGTGTTGAACAATTTTTAAACCATATAAGCTAAAATGAAAAAATCCGAATTAAGACAACTCATCAAAGAAGAAGTATCTAAAGTATTAAATGAAGAAATTCGCGATTTAATTAGAGATATTAAATCAACCCTAGATAAAAACTTTAGAGGATACTATATCGAAAAAGAGATTAGAGATAATTTTAATCCTGATTCCTATACTATGAGAGAATTAAGGAAAATGGGAATACTACCTCCAGACAGGTCAACAAGAGGTAGAAAATACTAGAGCCTTATTTAAAAAATATGTTTAAAAAAATAACAGAAAGAATATTCCCTTTTCTGATCGCTATCACTGCCCTAGCAGTATCAGCTTCAGCTGCATTTTACTCTGTAAGTGGTTTAAGTAAATTATTTGCTGGGGCACAATGGGAAGTAGTAGTAATGGCAAGCTCACTTGAGGTTGCTAAATTAGTTATAGCATCTTTATTATATCAATACCGAAAAACATTACCTACCCTTTTAAAGGGATATCTAATCACAGCATGTACTGTATTAATCTTAATTACCTCAATGGGGATATATGGCTTTTTAAGCTCAGCATATCAGGAGACTGCCAATAAAGATAGCAACCTGAGTGCCAAAATAGAACTTATTGAAACTAAAAGAGATAATATAAGGGAACAGCTGGAAGTCTACAATGGGGAAAAAACATCAATTAATGAAGCCATTGCTGAATTAAGAAAGGGGCTATCCAATAATACTACTACATACAGGGATAGAGAAACAGGTCAAATCCTAACTCGTTCATCATCATCAAACCGCAGAGCATTGGAAAAACAGCTAGACCAAGCCATTATCAGACAAACCGCGGTAAATACAAAAGTTGATGATTTAAACACAAAAATATTTGACTACGAATCTGAAATAGTAGAAGCCAAGATTGGAGACGGAACATCAGGTGAATTAGGACCATTAAAATACCTTTCAGGACTAACGGGACTACCCATGGATAAAATTATTAATTATTTACTTTTGATAATTATTTTTGTATTTGACCCACTTGCCATTAGTTTGGTTATAGCAGCAAATTTTGCTTTTGAAAAATTAAAACCTAAAACAAGAGAAAACTTGTATGGTGAAACTGTAGAGTGTTCTATTCATGAAGGGAAAGAATTTGAAACTCCATATGATATAAAAGAAATTATAACTGAGGTAGAAGAAGAAATAATAGAAACCCCCGAACCCTCACCTTCTAAGGATTTGAACAAGTTAAAGAATAATGAAACTCAAATCCAGGATTTAGAAAAACAAAAAAATAAAATCATTAAAAGTGATATAATCCATAAAAGAAAAGCGGAACAGTTAAATCAACTAGATTCTCAAATAAGTAAATTGAGAGACGAAGATAATCAAATTACTTACTAAGTTTATTTGGCTTCCCAACAAATCTTCATTATATTATGGTATGCCATTATATGAAGTAAACGAAAAACTAGTTTTAAAAGAAATCAAAAAACTCCAACCCCTAAATTACAATAAGTTTATGTGGTGGAGAAGATATACCTCCAAAACTAAACCCCTACACAAAAGTTCTGATTTATTAAGTAAAATCCAAAATGGTGATTATGAATTCTCCCAATTTTATTGGCAGGCTAAATACACTGAATTAGAAATAAACGAAATATATGATGAGTGCTATCCTGATTTTTCTAAATTTAATGAAAAAAATGCTGTCAATGGCGCTAGAAGAAAACGTTTGTGGGATGATTTTGAAAAGGAGGAAAAGGGTAGGTTAAACCAAATTATAAAGGATTTTTACACCCATTTCAAAATGGAAAAAATACAAGTCAAAGAAGAAATGGAGGAATTTGGAAACTCAATAGAAAAGTTTTATATTTACTGTGAAAAGAAATTTGGCAAAAGAAATAAACCACTGTCCACTCGTGGACGTCCTAAAAAAATAAAATAAATGAAGGTATCACATGAAGTTCCAATTCCATATTTAGCTAAAAGTAGAGCATTTAACGATTACTGCTACTGCCTCCCCCACTTACTAGATGAAAGTAAAGAATATAAAGATTATTTCCAAAAATCTAAGGAAATGGGACGTTATATTATTATGGATAACTCATTACATGAACTAGGTAAACCCTATGATTCTAAAAGATTATGGCATTGGATGAATTATTTCAAACCCAATGAATTCATAGTCCCAGATTATTGGCAAGATAAAACAAAAACACTAGTAACAGCTAAAGAGTGGATAAATAAAAAATATCCAAAAGGAACAACCCCAGTAGCTGTAGTTCAAGCTGATTGTAAAAGTGATGCTTTTGAGTGTTATCAAATTTTAAAAATGCAGGGTTACAAGAAAATAGCATTTAGTTATGGGGCTGATTGGTATTATAAAGAGGGATTGAAATCATCTCCTAGTATCAGTAATAAGTTTGTAACCAAAGCTCATGGGAGGTATAATGTTATAAAAGAATTTTACCAAAAGAGATTAATAGATAAAACAGATAGAGTTCATCTGTTAGGATGTAATATACCACAAGAATTTAGTTGGTATCATAACCTACCCTTCATTGAATCAATAGATACATCCAACCCAGTAATTCATGGTTTAGCAGGAGTTAAATATGAAGATTATGGATTAGAAGATAAACTACCACATAAAGTAGATAAATTTGAAGGTAATAGTGAAAATTGGGATCTAGTATTATACAACGTAAAGAAATTTAGAGAATTTATACCAAAAAATAAATAATATGCAAACTATAGATGGAATAGAATATCACTCATTATATGAGTATTTAGGTAAAGCTGCAGGCCCTACATTAGGGGATGAAATCAATAAAGTAGCAATGAAACATAAACAAAAATATGTAACCCAACACGTTGAACATGGAGGGTATAATGGGGAGGTATTTTGTTATACAAAGAAATTCTTAGATGATTATTTTTATGCTAAAGAAAATAATGAAGAATTTGTTCTTCCACAAGACACATATGACGGAGATTTACCATTTTAAAAATAAATAAATTATGAAAAGAGCAGTATTAAGTTTAAGTGGCGGAATGGATAGTAGTACAGTATTACTCCACTTATTAGCTAATGACTATAAAGTTACAGCTTTAAGTTTTGACTATGGGCAAAAACATAGTGTAGAACTTGAAAGGGCACAAGAATTAGTAAATTATTTAAATTATAAAGCAGACGAAACTTTAGCTAAAAATGATTTAGGAGAAACCATAATACATCATTTTGAAAAAATAACTTACCAAACTATAAAATTAGATGGTTTATCTACCTTACTAAATTCAGCCTTAGTAAAAGGTGGGGATGAAGTGCCGGAAGGTCATTATGAGAATGACAATATGAAGGCAACAGTAGTTCCTAACAGAAATAAAATATTTTCATCAATTATTCAAGCAGTAGCATTATCGATTGCAACTGAAACTGGAGATGAAGTTAAAATAGCAATGGGAATTCATGCAGGTGATCATGAAATTTATCCTGATTGTAGACAAGAATTTAGAGATGCTGATTACAATGCATTCTTAGAAGGAAATTGGGAAGGAGATAAAGTAAAAATTTATACACCATATTTAAATGGAGATAAGTTTGATATCTTAAAAGATGGAGAATCATGTTGTGAATGTTTAGGATTAGATTTTGATGAAGTTTATAAAAGAACAAATACAAGTTATAAACCAATTAAGCATTATTACAGACCTGAAACAAACGCCTTTAAATGGTACTCAGATTACAAATCAGCTTCATCAGTTGAAAGGATAGAATCTTTTATAAAATTAGGAAGACCAGATCCAGTAAGTTATGCAAATGAAAAAGGACCTGTAGATTATAAAGTAGCTAAGGCACACGTAGAACAAGTTTTAGCAGAACATTAAAATTAAAATTATGGCGTATAAACCAAAGAATAAAGTTCAAGATGAAATTCTTGATGTTATAAAAAACAAAACAACAGTAAAAAAAGGTGCTATCCATATTGATGGACATAAATTACCTGATCCTAAAGAACACCAAAGAATTAGTTTTATTAAATCTGGAATTAGGATAGCGGGTTATGGGTTATTATTTTATAGTATACCAATAGCAGCATCGGTTTTGGTTTTAAGTGAAGTAGTAGGAATTTATGAAGAATTAGTATAATGGGAAAATTTCAATCAAGTAAAGTTTTTGACGGGTTTAGTACAGTGTTTCGTCAATGGAAAGCAGAAAACACACACTGTAGGTTTTTACATGGTTATGGTATATCATTTAAAGTTTACTTCGAAGGTGAATTAGATGATAGAAATTGGGTATGGGATTTTGGAGGAATGAAAAGAGCTAAAACCCTAATTGAAGATAAACAACCAAAAGAATGGATGGATTATATGTTTGATCATACAATGATTATAGCAGAAGATGATCCTGAAATTAAAGCATTCCAACAAATGGATACAGTAGGTGTAGCACAAGTAAGAGTAATCCCAGCTACAGGTGCCGAAAAATTTTCTGAGTATATTTATAACAAGCTTAATGAATTTGTTAAAACTGAAACTAATAATAGAGTAAG
>Ga0181377_1000579_pt1 | contig 13594 bp, 8 predicted proteins | sample LowvirmetaG_9_FD_130160 | JGI IMG/M metagenome (GOLD analysis project Ga0181377, IMG submission 130160) | Marine viral communities from the Subarctic Pacific Ocean - Lowphox_13 viral metaG | ecosystem: Environmental > Aquatic > Marine > Oceanic | place: Subarctic Pacific Ocean | collected 2015-12-10
GCTAGTAATTTAGTAATAGGAGTTATACAACCTTATGCTGGAGAGTTTGGAATAAGTAAAAACCCAGAAAGCTTTGCTGCATACGGGTATCAAAAATACTTTTCAGATCGAAATAATAATGCAATGCTACGTCTTAGCTTAAATGGTATTGAAGAAATTTCTATTTATGGTATGAGAGATTTCTTTAGAGACGACTTAAATAGAATAAGTACCAGTAGCGGGAAAGCAATAGGAGCTTATGATATACATAATAATCAATATGTAATTTCATTGCAAGATAGCGCAAGCACAACATATAACACGTTATCTTTTGACGAGCAAGCTAAAGGCTGGGTGAGTTTCTTTTCTTTTGAACCAGAACAAATGTTTAGTATTAAAAATAATTTTTATACTGTAAAAAACGGAAAAATATGGGAACAGTATGCTGACCCATTTGAACACCCTTCAGCAAAAAGAGGTAATTTTTATGGAAGTGATTATCCTAGTACGGTAACTGTAGCATTTAATGCTGCTCCTGCTAATTCAAAAACATTTAAAACTATTAGTTACGAAGGCGCAAACGGGTGGGGTTTAACTTCTTTAATATCAGATCCAACAGGAGCTGACACAAGCCCTGCTATTACATGGAGCTCTCAAAACGATTTAACGAATTTAACAACTGCGACTAGCCAATTCCCTTCTTTATACAGCTATTACGAAGGAGAATATATAGATGTTCAATCTGTAGGTACAGTTAGTCAAGTAATTAGCGCAACGCAGTTTCTAATAACTGCATTGAAAGAACCATTAAATAATTCAAATATTTCTGGAGTTAATGTACCTATTTCTACTAATGTATCTAATATTACTGGAGTTGCCGGCTATGCAACTGTAACTAATAGCAACACGGTAAATACTGTTATTTCTGGCGTTCCGCAAGTAATACCCCCTGGAACATTAGTTTTAGCTCCGCAATCAATAATACCGTCAGGCACATTTGTAGTGTCTTATAATAACACAACAGGGGCGTTAGTTACAAACAATGCTATTTCAATTAATGCAGGCTATCAACTTGTGTTTAATGATTTTTACGTACTTACAACTAGTGTTGCATCCCCAAATGTTGCTGTTAATACAGTTTTAACATTTAGCAGTACAACTAGTAGAGCGGATTATTTAAGTGTTTTTAATACTGAAAATCCTGCATATCCAGCTTTTCATGCTGGGTTCGATCGTAAAGAAAATAAATACGTTGGTAATCTAAGAAATTTTACTCCGGCATCTAGCGGGGAAATTATATGGGGAGAATCAATAAGCGGTATTAAAGGCTTTTATGCATTAGGTACTTTTTCAACTGACACAACTACAGAACCAGGCGGTGAAAAACAATTGTTTTCTGTCGAGAGTTCTTATATAATGAATAATGGATATTAAAAATAAAAACATATGTTAACAACTGCAATAATAGGTGGTGTAGCAAGTATAGCTGGAGGAATTTTCGGAGCTAGCGCTGCTGACAGCAGGAGAAGAGCTGCTAGAAAAGAAAGGCTTAAACTACAAGGAAAGCTAGAAGAGCTAGAAAATAATAGACAAGATATAATTAACCCTTATGCAGGTATTACAGATCTTAGCAGTATGATAAGTAACCCTTTTGCTAATTTATCTGTAGCTACTGGAGCTGCTGAGATGCAAATAGAGGAAGCAGACATATCCTTAGCAAATACTTTAGACACCATGAGAGCTACTGGGGCAAGTGCTGGAGGGGCTACAGCGTTGGCTCAAGCAGCATTAAAGTCTAAAAAAGGAGTTGCAGCTAGTATTGAAGCTCAAGAAAAATCTAATCAGGACAAAATGGCAGCGGGAGAGCAAGCTATGCAACAACAAAAAATGGCAGAAGCACAGAGATTGCAGCAAGCAGATGTTGCAGGCGAGCAATTTATGTTTAGTACTAGAGAAGGTAGAGAATTACAACAATTAGATAGAACAGCTGCAATGTTAGGCCAAGCCAAACAAGCTGAGGCACAAGCAGCGTCAGATAAAACAGGTGCAATTACTGGAGCTTTTGGAAGCTTAGGACAAATAGCCGGAGGATATATGGCGGCTCAATCATAGTAATAAAAAAATAATGGAAAACGAAAATTTATTAAAAAATCTATATTTAAGGCAATTTAATCAAAGTAATGCTATTGCTTATAATAAAGACTTTGTATCTAACCCTAGCGATTATAATTTTCAATTGCTTGACAATGCATACAGAGGAGCAGGCATTCACTATGCTAAATTAAAAATAGCAATAGAATCAAATGCGTGCATGTCTGAAGATTGCAAAGTTGAATTAGCACAATTAAAATATTTGCAAGAAGCGCCTCAAGCTTCGTTAGATTTTTTAGCTTCTCTTATATCTGAACTAAGCGTAACCGAGCAATCAAATTTTGATCCTAACAATAATTATGCATACACTGCAGCTAATAGTCTAATGACTGGTAAACCTGGCTTTTCTTTATCTGATGGCTATAGCGCATATTTGGATTTAATGGCTAATGGCACCCAACAAATAACATTTATGGGACCTGCTTTTGCATCACCTTTAATTATAAACAGTGCTTCATTAAAAGCATTGATTGATTCAGATACATCATTAGTAGCGCCAACACCGGATATAGGGAAAGACATGCTAAAGCTTTTGCCAGAAACTGGATTGTTTATGCAAGAAATGATTAATGAAAATAAAGAACTAAAAGGTAATGCTAAAATAAGCGAAGAATTTGTAATGAAAAATGCAGATGGTAGTTTTGATTATGAGATTGTTGATTTAGGAAATGGTAAAGGAAGAAATGTACTTAAGTTTGACATGAATAAAATTGAAAAGAAAGTAACGCCTTTTATAAACGCTGAGGTTGCTGGTTTAATGAGCTCTGAGCAAGATGCAGTAGCTGCATGGAACGTTTATATATCTAAAGATACAAGTGTCAGTGAGGATGCCCAAATGGCTCAGAATGCTAATGCGGCAGGTTCCAGCTGGTTATACGAAATAGACTTGCCTTTATCTCAAGACAAAAAAGAAATTTTTGGAATAAAATATAAAGAATACTTTATGAATAATTATCTAAATGAATTTACTAAAAACCAAATGCCCACGGTAAAAGAAGATGCTGCAGTTTTTGATTTATCAGAAGCTAAAAAAGCAGAAGCTCAAAAATTCTTAGATGATAACAACTTAAATTAAATTAAATGAACTTATTAGAATACGTACAATCATTAGGCTCTGATATATCTTTAGAAGAAAAAATTGCTTTAACTAAAGACTGGAAGAAAAAAAATGAACCGGTAGAAAAAATTGTTAATGATGAAGTTTTAGTTAAGCCTCCTAAGTTTAATAAAGACGGGTCTTTAAATGTAGATTCTTTTTCTGAAAAAACAAAAGGAGCTGCTGAAAAAGTAAATGAAAAAAAGAAAACTGCTGCTGCACAGGACAATGCAACAGCTACACCGGTTATGTCCGAGATTATAAATTCTTCAATTGGTCAATCAAGATTCTCATTAGGAAAGTCTGATAAAATATTTGAGCAAAGCGACTATATTACGGATCTTATTAAGCAAGGCGAAGATAGAAAAAAATACGAAGAGCAAAGAGAAGCGCATTTAAAGCAATTAGCAAAATACGAAAAAAAAGCTAAATTTGATGAAGTTTATTCTCCAGGAGATGGATATCAATATAAATTTAGTTTAAATAAAGAAAGTAATACTATTGAATACTTTACTAAATCTGATACTGCAAAAGATTTTATTAAAGTAAATCCAAGTTCTTCCAACGGAAATCAACAATTAATAGGTTTATCTGTAGCCAATAAGCTGGGTCACTTAGAAGGAGACCTTCAAGAGCAAGTTGAAGCTATATTAAAGCAAAATAGAATTACAAAAAATAGGCTTAAAAGAGAAGCCGAAGAGTTAGCTTTAGCATTAGAGCAGCAAAAGACTGCTCCAGAAATTACTACAGAAACAGACGAGCGAATAAATGTAGCATCTCTAAGTAGCAATGTATACGACAAAGTTACTAATTACATAAACGAAAACAAAGACTACCAATTAGACTTATCGGATAAAAACAATTTTACAGGTACTCAATCAGTAAATTATACAATTGATCTGCCTGAAGCCCAAGAATATTTTGATACATTAAATTTATCTGACGAAGAACTGAAAGATAAAAAAAGAATGTTTGCTATTGAAAGTGAACGTAGAAAATTATTTAATAGTGTAGAAGCAGCAGAGGCAAACGTTCAAGGAGTCGGAAGCACTCGTGAAGGTGCTATGAAAAGAAATCTTAATACGTATGTAAAAGCTAAAGCTAAACTTACTGCTTTTGATCAAAGCAAACAAGCTAAGGAACTTCAAGACCTAAATATAAAATATAAAGGCGCAGCCACAACTGAATTAAAAATGGCTCCAACTCCTGAAGCTGTTTTAGGTTTTCAAAAAAAGCTTGAAGCAGAAAAACTAAATCAGGTTGAAACGTTAGGAGTACCTTTTTTAGATGATAAAGGAATTTTTGGAAATCAATTTAGCCTTATGGTTAAAGAAGATCCTTTTATTAAAGCCGAGTTGTTAAAATTAAAAATTGCGGCCAACCCTTTGCTTGAAGAAAAAAGAAAAGAGCTTAGCAAAAAATACAATACAGCTACTCAGAAAGGTTATGATTTAGCAACACAAGAGTACAATCTTTACTCAAAAAGCCTAATACAAGATAAGCTAGAAGGTAATAAAGAATACGTTGATAGGCTTGCAAAACTACGTTTAGTCGCTGGAACTGCACAGGAAGGGTTAATGATTGAAAAAGAGCAAGCTCAGTCACCTTTTTTCCAAGCCTTAAATGTTTTAAAAGGAACATACGCGGACGATCTTTTTATGGGTAATACTAGAAAGGCAATTTTTGGCGGTGTAGAACAATTCCTGAAAAGTTTAAAAAGTAGCCAAAGAGCATTTAATTCTATTCAGCTTGATTGGGCCTCAGAAAATTTAGAAATGCCTGTAGGTAAAATAAAAGCTTTACAGAATGCCTTAGATGACGGAACAATTACTGAAGACACTATGTTAACTGACAGTGGAATGTGGGGAATGTTTTCTAGAATGAATAAGGAAGGCAAAACGGTTAGAGATCTTATAAGTCAATACGAAGGAGAAGTTGGTGAGCAAAAAGAAAATGTAAATGTTCAATTAGATGATATTAGAGAAATTGAAAAAGCTTTAATGGTTTACAGTGAAATAGACAAGGACGATAATTGGCTTGTAAGAACAACTCAGCAATTTGCAGGGTCTTTGCCATATATGGGTGCTGCTTTAGCTGGAACAGGCGTAAGCCTTTTGTCTAGGGGAACGCTAGCCCCTTGGGTGGCAACCGGATTTAATGTGTTAGGTAGTGCTTACATAGGGTTAGACTTTTATGGAACTCAATGGTATGAAACTTTTTTGCAAGGTGTTGAAAACGAAGCTATACAAAAGGGATTGAGTTTAGATGACATGTCTGATCTTGATAGAAAAAACTTTATGATGGGAGCTTTGGAAAGAGGCGATTATGATGACACAGCTAGCGCGGTGGCTTCCGCAACCCTAATGATGTTTGCAGAAAGATTTGGTGTACAAAAACAATTTAAAGCTTTTGGCCAAGCATTAGGATTAGGTAAAGAAGGTGTATTTTCTCTTATAAAAGGGCAATGGAAACAAGGAGGTAAACAGTTTCTTTTAGGAGGTATTAATAAAGCGGGTGCAAGTTTAGCTGAATTTGGAACTGAGTTTAGCCAGCAAAGTATAGGGGATTTTCAAAAAGGTTTTTCTTTAGGTAAAGGAAGTGAATATGTAAACTGGAATTCCAGCTGGGAATCTGGTGTTGCCGGGTTTAATGTTGCTTTACTAGCGCCAGGTGGAGCCTCTATCGTTACACAAACAAGAGTTGAAATAAGAAACTTGGCTAGGAAATTAGCGGTCAACTTTGACATGGGCAACTTCAGTACTTCTAGCAAAGCTGTTGATAACTGGTTTAAAATGGCAAACCAAGAAATAGATTTAAGATTTAAAAATGCAAAAATAGATCCAGAAAGCGGTGAATATACTCAAGAGCAATATGAATCAGATAAATTAGATTTAGCTACTACTTATAATACTAGGCTTAAAATGCCTTCAAGTGCTTCTACCGAAACAAGAAATATTTTGCTTGATTTAATGATGAAAAAAAATCAACTTAATAGCGAAATAAATAGGATAGGAGATAAAGATTTAGCAGCTGCACAAATTTTAGAATTAAGTGTAGTTACAGCTCAAATACAAAGTACTATTAATTTTGCAAACAACACTAATTCTCTTCAAAAAGAAATTGATTTTATACAAAGAGTTGCTCCTAACGGGTCGCTTATAACTTATGATACAATTGCAGAGTTTGTAGAAAAAACAGGAGCAGATGCAGACGCAGACGCTTTTATTGCAGAAGACGGTACAATGTATATTAATAAAATGCGAGCTGCTCAGGTGGGCGCTATAACTGCAGCCTCTCACGAGCGGTTACACCAAATATTAAGAGCTACATTTGCTAACTCTGAGAATGCTTTAAAGCTGGTTGAAGACTTTAAGTCTATATTAAGTGATAAAGAAAAAGCCATCGTACAAAAACGTATTGATGAAAACTATGCCGACGCTAGCCCTTTAAAGCAGGCTGAAGAATATTTAACCGCTTTTTCAGATGCTATTGGAAAAGGTGAATTAAACTGGAGCGACAATCTTGGTGAAACATTTAAAAGACTAGGTCAAAAAATTATTCAAATTTTTAGAGGTAAGGGTTATGCTAATATTGAATTTACAGACGGTAGAGATGTTTATAATTTTATAAGAGACTACGCTCGTAACACTAAGCTAGGCAAACAAGATGCTCGTACAGCAGCTCTTAGTGAAGCCAGCGAAGGTGTTACAACAAGCGAAACAAAAGAATCTAAAACAACTAATGTAGACAATTTAGCTGGAAAATATAAAACAGATCCGAATAGTTTGTCCGCTAGTGAAACGCAAAATTTAAAAGAACAATACACTAAGCTAGGTATTGATGCGTTAAAGCAATGGAGTGGTAAAAGAAATGTACCAATTAACAATTTGCTAAGCAATCCAGATACTTTTAAAAATATAGAAAGTGATGTACTAAACCAATTTCCAAGTATAATGAAAAATTATACTCCGGTTAATAAAGCTACAGGTAAACCACAAAAGCTTAGTACTTACATAGGCAATATTTTAGGAAGAAGAGTTGGTCCTAAGCTAGTAGAAGATTATGCCAAGCAGCAATCTACTCAGAGTATATCAAGTGATCAACAAAAAGAATTAGAAAATGTAGAAGACACTTCAAAAACTACAGTTGCAGAAATAGATACAGATGTAAAACTTGTTGATAATATTAAAATTGACAAGCAACCATTAAGTGTTGAGTTCAAAGATAAAGTAAGAGGATTTGTAACTAAACAACTAGAAGGATTAGATCCTAAAAGTGAAAAGTTTAGAAAGCAAGCTTTTAAACCAAGTAAAGCTTTTGTAGATTTAATAGCTAAAGACATAATAGGTAGCCCAAAAAAGTTTAGAGAATTTTTAAATGAAAATCCTACTTTTTATAAAGGATTAAATATAACTGAGTTAATTGCTATTGATGACGGTAGAGTGAAGAAAGGGCAACCTAGGTTATTTACTGAGGTTAACAGAAGGTTAACGAAGCAATCAGAAATTGAAAAATTTATGATGCAAGGCCGTGTTCCATATCTTACAACTGCACAACAAAAAGCCGGGGCTAATCTTTATAATAGATTAACACCTAAAGTAGCTGCTGTAATAAATAATTTCTTTGGAAGTACACCTCAAAATAATAGCAATAGAAAAAGAGCTATAGCAAAAGCAATTGCAAATAAGTTTATAGCAGAAGCAGCGCCAAGTACAGAAGCTTTTAAGTCTAAGCCACAAGATGTTCGAGCTAAAACCGCAGAAAAATTACAAGTTTCACAAAATGCCAAGTTTAGTAAAACAGTAGATAATACTTTTCAAAAGCTAAACATAGATGCCAAAGGTAATGTTGATTTTAGAAATTATAATTATGATTATAGCAAGACTCTAAACGAACTTATAAAAGATGTAAAAGATTCTAATGGCGATCCACTTAAGCGCATAGACATGAAGGATGCTGCTGGACGAAAAAGATTTTTAGATTACGCAATTAGTAGCGGATTAACAAAAAAGCTTCCTCCTATGTTTTGGAGAAAATTAGGGTTTACTAGTGAAAATTTACTAAAAGATAAAACTAAAAAATACGAAGAAGGCGTTAAAGGAACCAAAGCGGATATTGATGCTTTAATAGAGGAAGGCGCTATTTTTGACAAAAGCGATTTTAGAGGCTATAAAGGTAACTTGCCATTTAGGAGTGTAGTAGAGGCTAACACGTGGATATCTGAATCTATAGATGCAGAAAGAGATCGCTTAATGAAGCCTGAAGATGAAGGTGGTGAAAATTTAAGCAAGGCTAAAGCTACAGCAAAAGCTAAAACTCTTTTTGCTAAAGATAGTGATTTTCCAGAAATGAAGAGTATGCTTACCTATGAAAAAGTATATTCTAAAAAAGGAGATTTAAAAAAGCAATTAAACGATCCTGAATTTGTAACAAGACAAGACGAGTCTATAGATCAATTAGGAAAACTTTTTGAAATGTTCCAAAATGATATAATGAGAGATGCAAAAGGAAATATAAACTACGAAGGCGTTTTGTTTGTAGGAGCGTTGCTTTCTTCTAGTTCTTCTGGTCAGGGTCATTTTCTTAGATCATCTGCTCCGTTTAGATTTTATCAAAAAGGATACAGGAAAACAGGAGCTAGCGGAAACAGGTTAGAGCATACTTTACCTGCTACTATTGTTGGAAAGTATTTATTTAAAAAAGCATTAGATGGCACTGTAAAAGATTCTTTTAAAAATGTTAAGAAAAATTACTTTCAAGGGCCACTGTCAGTTTCTAATGACAATAAACTTAAAGGCACAAAATTAAACGGAGAAGCTTTTAACTATGTAGAGCAAACGCCAGAAAACTGGAATATGTCTGATAACATTTGGGCAAGGTATTTTAATATAAATGTAGGGTTAAATGCTGGAGGTATAAATCCTAGTGATTTAATATTAGCTGGTGGCAAATCTGTTTATGACGTTCACAATATAACTTCTACCGGAGTTAAAGTTGATTCATATTCAAAATCTTCTAGAGCAGAAGCAAATAATTTAGATAATAATTTAGTACCAGATGCCATAGCATACGATAAACCTGTAACTACACAAACATTAGTAAATGCTTTAATTAAAACAGACAAAGCTTTAGATAAAGCTAGAAGGTTAAATCCTCGTATTAAAAAAATAAGAGTATTTGATTTTGATGATACTTTAGCAACATCTAAAAGCATGGTTATTGTTAACATGCCCGATGGAACCAGTAAAAAAATTAATGCAACACAATTTGCACAGCAAGCAGCAAACTTAGAAGCTGATGGGGCTAAATTTGATTTTACGGAATTTAGCAAAGTTGTTAAAGGTAAGAAAGGTCCATTGTTTAGTGTAGCTCAAAAAATAGCTGACGCTAGAGGAACTGAAGATGTTTTTATACTTACAGCAAGACCTCAAGAAGCAGCAGGACCTATAAAAGCTTTTATGAAAGCAAACGGTATAGATATACCTTTAAAAAATATAACAGGATTAAGTGACGGCACAGCGCAAGCCAAAGCTGGATGGATGATGGGTAAAGCGGCAGAAGGGTACAATGATTTTTATTTTGCAGATGATGCAGTTAAAAACGTTAAAGCTGTTGAAGATGTTTTAAGTCAAGTAGATGTTAAGTCGAAAGTTCAAATAGCTAAGTTTAGCAAAACTAAAACTTTTGATACTATTGTAAATGATATGATTGAAGATTCTTCAGGAATTGAAACTTACAAACAATATTCTGCGGCAAGAGCTAAAACAGTTGGTGCTAATAAAGGAAGATTTGATTTTCTTATCCCAGCATCGGCAGAAGATTTTACAGGTTTATTATATAAAATGCTAGGTAAAGGCAAGAAAGGCGATGCTCAAATGGCATTTCTTAAAACAAATTTACTCGATCCTTACGATAGAGCTGAGTCAGCTGTAACGCAAGCTAAAATAGCGGCAGCAAATGATTTTAAAGAATTAAAAAACCAATTAAAAACATTACCAAAAAGTTTAAGTAAACCAACCGGTATTGCGGGGTTTACATTTTCTCATGCTGTTCGGGTTGCTGCTTGGACTAGGCAGGGAATGACAATTCCAGGGCTATCTAAAAAAGATATAAAAGAATTAAATGATTTTGTAAACAATAACGCGGAGCTAAACACTTTTACAAATGAACTAATAGTTATACAAAAAGGCAAACCTTATCCTAAGCCTGGAAATAATTGGTTGGGAGGTAATATAACTAGCGATATTATAAATGGTATTAATAAAGTAAACAGAGCAGAGTACCAACAAGAATGGAGAGAAAACGTAGATATTATATTTTCAGAAGCTAACATGAACAAAATGGAGGCTGCCTACGGAACTAGATGGCGTGAAGCTATGGAGGATTCCTTGCGTAGAATGAAATCTGGTAGCAACAGACCTCCAGGCGGCAACAGAGTTACTGACGGATTATTAGACTGGTTAAACAATTCTGTAGGTGCTGTAATGTTTTTGAACACAAGATCTGCATTGCTTCAGACTATATCCTCGGTAAACTTTATAAACTGGGGTGATAATAATATTGTTAAAGCTGGTTTAGCATTTGCAAATCAAAAACAATTCTGGAGTGACTTTATGACACTTATGAATTCTGATTATTTAGTTGAACGTAGAAACGGACTTAAAATAAATGTAAGTGAATCTGAAATAGCAGATGCCGTAAGAGATTCTAAAAATAAAGTAAAGTCCGCTATAGCATTTTTACTAAGCAAAGGTTTTGTTATGACTAGATTTGCAGATAGTTTTGCTATTGCATCAGGTGGATCTACATTTTACAGAAATAGAATAAAAGCTTTAATCGCTAAAGGCATGGATCAAAAGGCTGCAGAAAAGCAGGCGTTTGAAGACTTTAGACAAATAGCAGAAGAAAGCCAACAGTCAAGTAATCCAAACAGAATTAGTGCACAGCAGGCGTCAGGCGCTGGTCGTGTGATATTAGCGTGGGCAAACACACCTATGCAGTATGCTCGTATTCAAAAAAGAGCAGCTCAAGATCTTATAAATGGCAGAGGAGATTGGAAAACAAATGTATCTAAAATTGTTTATTACGGTGCCATACAAAATTTAATATTCAATGCATTGCAACAAGCTGTATTTGCATTAGGGTTTGGCGAAGATGACGAAGAAGAAATGGATGCTAAGAAAAGTGAAAAGATTTCAAGAATAGCAAACGGTATGATTGATTCACAACTTAAAGGATTAGGTATTGGTGGTGCTGCAGTAGTTGCATTAAAAAGCGCTTTGATGGAGCTAGGTAAGCAGCATGCGGCAGACCGATCTAAATATGAAGAAGCTGTATTTGATTTATTAGGATTTTCGCCACCTCTTGGCTCTAAGATACAAAAAATAAATAGTGGGCTTAGAAGCTTTAGCTGGAATATGAAAGACATAAAGGATAAAGGATTCAGCTTAGATAATCCAGCTTATTTAGCAGGTGCCCAAATAGTAACTGGGCTTACTAACATACCTCTTGATAGAGTTATAAAAAAGCTAAATAGCATACGGGGTATTGTAAGTGAACAATCTTCACTTTGGCAAAAAGTTGCATTAGGATTAGGTTGGTCTACCTGGGATGTAGGGCTTGGCTATTATGGTGGATTTGACGCTGCAAGAGTATTAACGCCTGAAGAGCAAGCAGTCGAAGATGTTATTACAATGAAAAAAGAAACTAAAACTCAAGAGCAAGTTGATATGCTTTTAGATTTAGGACTTACTAAAAAAGAAATAAAAGCTTTAGGCAAGGAACAAGCGAGGGTTGAAAAAATAATAGAACTTCAAAAGGCAAAAACTACACCAGAAGTTAAATCTGAAATAAAACCTGAAGTTAAGATTGAAGACGTTAAAGAAGAACCTAAGCAAGAAACAAAGCCTAAAAAAGAAACTGCCGAAAGAAGACTTAGAAGACAATTTGATTCTATTAAAGGTGAAAACAAACCAGAACAAGTAAAAACTTTATTAGATTACGGTTTAAGCAAAAAACAAATAAGAGCTTTACAATACGAAAAAAATCGAGTAGAAAAAATATTAGAACTAATGTATAAAAATAAGAAAAAATAACCAATGAGCATATCAGATATGAAATTATACGCTATTAATGCGGGAGCATTAAGTATAACCACTTTTACGCAAATAGAAGATGGGTTGAAAATTTTTTTACTCTTAATAACTATAGGGTATACTTTAACAAAATGGATTAAACTTAAACAAGAAAAGTAATGGAAAACAATTCACCACTTTTCATAAAGGAACAAGCTTATGAGAAGTCTAATCGCAAAATGCGATCTAAGTACAAAAAAGAAACAGGTAAATCTTTAGGATCAAGACAAACGTCTGGAACAGGTAAACGAAGAGTATCATTTGCATGTAGATTTGCAGGCATGGCCGGTGCTATGAAAGATGCTAAAGGGGAACCAACAAGAAAAGCTATGGCTTTAAAAAAATGGGGATTTGGTAGTGTAGAAGCTGCTAGAAACTTTTGTAATAAAAACAAATCAAAAAAATAATAAATAAAACTAAAATTATGAATAAAGATCTCAAGTACATGCCAATCGACAACCGTGCAGGAACATGGATGTCAAAACACACAAGCCCTCTTTTCCAAGAATCAAGGTCATCAAAAGCTACAGGCCTTAGAGAAGACGGTGGCGATGACGATGCATTATTAGATGAAAAAGGAAGAACCCAAAAGGAGTTGATGGCTCAATTAGCTAAAAAATTCAGATTAAACAAAACTAAAAAAAATTACGATCAATTTAATAAGTCCAAAGATTCAATCACGAAAGTAAATAAAGAGTATAAAGGATTTTAATCTTATAAAAAAAACAATATGAAATCAGGATTATATCAAAAATATATAGGTAGAAAAGAAGATAAAGATACGAGAGTTAACTGGAGTGATAACCCAATACCTGAAGAGGATAAAATAAAACACCCTAAAGCTAAATTAGCAATGCAACGTATAGACAAATTTAGTGGGATGAAAGATGGGCCAGAAGCACAAAAATTTTTTCAAGATAGCCTTGTAACTCCTACTATTAAATACAACGGTAAATCTTATTCACTTCAAGCATTAATACCAGACTAATTATGGGATTTAAAATAAGAAGCCAAGGTTCACCTTGTGCTAAAACAAGAAAAAGAAAATTAAGCGCTAGCTGTAAAGCAGCGGCTAAACGAAAATTTAAAGTATACCCTAGCGCATATGCAAATATGTGGGCTTCTAAACAACAAGGGCAGGGGAAATGCTAAACATATAAAAATTAAATAATGGGATATAACCAAAAAACAGACACTCCTTTAGCTCATTGTTGGTCTGGAGTTATGCACACAC
>Ga0181377_1000582_pt1 | contig 13566 bp, 15 predicted proteins | sample LowvirmetaG_9_FD_130160 | JGI IMG/M metagenome (GOLD analysis project Ga0181377, IMG submission 130160) | Marine viral communities from the Subarctic Pacific Ocean - Lowphox_13 viral metaG | ecosystem: Environmental > Aquatic > Marine > Oceanic | place: Subarctic Pacific Ocean | collected...
GAAGTAGGTTCTGATATATTTACTACAACTGTTTTTGATGGAATTATTATAGCTGCTGAAATTAGAATATACCAAGAGCTCTCTATGGATTCTCAAAGATTTGTTCAAGAAGGTGATATAGTTACAGATGACAATACAATTAATTCTCCTGCAGGTGCTTTATTTATTAGAGGTGTAGAAGTATTTAACTCTACAGCTAACACAGAAGGTAATGGAACCTGGTTGGAAAAAAAGGATCAAACGTATTTATCAGAATATACTGATAGATTAACAGGTCCCGAAGGTGATCGAACAGCACAGGATGTTACAGGATTCCCTAAATATTATGCTATGTTTGGTGGTGCTGACAATACTACAGACACATCATCAGGAGGTATGTATATAGCTCCTACACCTGACGCTGCTTACAAATTTCGAATTTATTATAACAAAATGCCTAATGGTCTTGGATCTGGTACTGGTTTTAATAACAATACTTATTTAAGTACATATTTTCCACAAGGTCTTTTATATGCATGTCTAGTAGAGGCGTTTGGATATTTAAAAGGTCCAATGGATATGTTGACATACTACGAAAATAGATATAAAAATGCAGTACAACAGTTTGCAGGTATGCAACTTGGAAGACGAAGACGAGACGATTACACTGACGGAACAGTTAGGATACCGGTCAAGTCCCCGTCTCCGTAAATAAATTAGGAGATAAAAATTATGGCAATAGCATCGGCAGTTTGTAATAGCTTCAAACAACAAATTTTAGTTGGTACCCACAACTTCACTGCATCATCTGGAGATTCTTTTAAATTAGCTTTATATACAAGTAGTGCTACTTTAGGTGCAAGTACAACAGCATACGCTACAAATCCAGGCGGTGGAGCTAACACTGAAATAGATAATACATCTGGATCAGCTTATTCACCTGGTGGAAAAGCACTTACAAGTGTTACTCCTGTATTAGATGGTTCAACAGCAGTCTGTGATTTTGCAGATATTAGTTTTACTTCTGCATCTTTTACAGCAAACGGATGCTTGATATACAATGATGATCAAGCAGACAAAGCAGTTTGTACAGTAGCATTTGGTGGAGACAAAACTGTATCTAGCGGAACTTTTACAATTCAATTTCCTGCAGCAGCAGCGGCAACAGCTATCGTGAGAATAGCATAAGGGGAAACTCCTTATGTCAATCAATAAAACTTTTACGGTCACAGTCGCCTATGCAGATGGCGGAAATAAATATTTTATAGACGGAGTCCAACAAGACACAGTAATGATTGGTGCTGGTGGCACCTACAAATTCGATCAATCTGATAGCACAAATAATGGTCATCCATTAAGATTTTCTACAACCTCAAACGGAACCCATAGTGGTGGAACTGAATATACTCTTGGAGTTACAGTTGCAGGAGTTCCTGGTTATTCTGGAGCGTATACATTAATTGAAGTTCAAAGTAGTGCACCTTCATCATTATATTATTACTGCTCTGTTCACAGTGGAATGGGTGGTCAAGCAGACACAGATGGATGGGGTCGTTTAAATTGGGGTCAAGCAGATTATGGTGACACTAATATTATAACTGAAGGATGGGGTCGTCTTGGTTGGGGTGAACAAAGTTATGGAGAAGCACCAGGTGTAACTTTAACAGGAGTAGGATCAACTACTGCAGTTGGAGATATAACCGTAAACCGTTTCCCTGGTTGGGGTACTTTAGATTGGGGTGAAAACGGTTGGGGTAGTGTTGAAAGTGCGGTTGAAAATTTAATTGCCCCTAGTGCAATAACTTCTGGTGTAGGATCGATAACTCCTTCAGATGTAATGGGATTAACAGGTCAGGCCGCAACCTCTGAAGTCGGTTCACCAACAATTATTTTATCACCAATAGTTTCTTTAACAGCTCCTTCAAGTTTAACTTCTTCAGTAGGTTCTATATCTATTGACAACATAGTTATTGGATTAACTGGTCAAGGATTAACATCTAATGTCGGTGCAATAGCTCCTTCAGATGTAGTGGGATTAACAGGTCAAGAAGCAACCTCTGCAGTCGGTGAAATTGCCACTAACGCAGAAGATTTAATAAATGTTACTGGTGTCGGAGCAACTTCTGCTGTAGGGTCATTAACAACCGAAGTAAGTTACACTTTAGCTAGTCAATTAGCAACGGCCAGTGTGGGTACAATAGCGCCTGCGGATGTAATGGGATTAACAGGTCAAGAAGCAACATCTGCTGTAGGAGTTTTAAGTGTTATAGGATATGCTAATATTAATATTACAGGTAATACGAATTATAATGATGTTGACGTAACCGGTGAAACATCGTATACAGACGTAACACACGTAGCGTAGGAGAAAAAATTATGGCTTCAACATATACAGATCTTGGTTTAGAACTAATGGCAACTGGTGAAAACGCCGGTACATGGGGAACAAAAACCAACGCAAACTTAAGTCTTGTAGAACAACTTACAGGTGGATATATTTCTCAAGCTGTAACGGATTCAGGGACACCAACAGCTTTAGATATAGATAATGGTGAATTAACAGGTGTAGCACAAAATAGAGTTATAGAACTTACGGGATCAATATCTGGTAGCAGAGTTGTTACTTTTCCAGTTAACACAGAAAATTTTTATTTTATCAAAAATAGTACATCAGGCTCACAAACAGTTCAATTAAAAGCAGCATCTGGTTCAGGTGCTACGGTAACTTTTGCAACAAGTAATAAAGGTTGGAAAGTTATTTACCTTGATGGTGTTGCAACTAACACAGGTTTGTATGAAGTTGAAATAGACACAACAGCAACTCCAGCAGGATCAAATACACAAGTTCAATTTAATAATTCAGGGGCTTTCGGTGCTTCAGCTAATTTAGTTTTTGATGGAACTCATTTAACTATTGCAGCAGAAGGAGATTTAAGATTAGGAGATAATTCAGGTGGAGAATATGTGGGAATAGATGCTCCTGCAACAGTTTCATCTTCTTATACTGTAACATTACCAGCAGCTGTAGGATCGGCTTCTCAAGCCTTAGTAACTTCAGATGGCTCTGGAAATACGCAGTGGACATCAACATCAACATTTGGTATATCAACAGGAAAAGCTATTGCAATGGCAATGATTTTCGGTTAAATAAGTAGAGGATTTAAATTATGGCAAACCCAAATATAGTAAACGTAACAGATATTAGAGGTGGAAATTTCGGTTGGAATTTATCTGCCACAGCAACAGATACTTTAATGACAGTCTCAGGTTCAGACATTATTGTTAAAGTAAATAAAATTACAGTAGCAAATGTAGATGGATCAAGTGCTGCTGATGTAGATTTATTTATTGATGGCTTAGGAACAGCTACTGTAGATGGAGTTGCTCCAACTGGAGCAGACGCAACAGTTTATTTAGCAAAAACAATTTCAGTTCCTGCAGATTCAACATTAGTATTAGTAGATACTCCGATTTATTTAAAAGAAGGTGATATTTTAAAAGGCGGAGCAAGTGCTGCGTCTGACTTAGATTTGTTTATATCATACGATGTGATATCATAGGGAGGTAACCATTACATGGCTCACTTTGCTGAATTAAAACTAAGAAAAGACCCAACAGGATTTACAGAAGAAGATCTTTACGTAGTGACTAGAGTTATTGTCGTAGGTAACGACGTACCAGCTGGGAACACTAGACTAGAACTTCACGACATGCATATAGATGGAGAGCACTATTGCAGAGAAACTTTTGGTGGTGAACATTGGAAACAAACTTCTTACAACGCAAACTTTAGACATCGATATGCTGGAAACGGTATGATATATAATCCAACACTCGACGTATTTCATTTTGCTCAACCTTATGCATCTTGGACCTATAATGACACTCTACATCAATGGGATGCTCCAGTAGAATTTCCTTCAACTAAAACTTATATTGATGGAGATGGTGACGAGAGAACGTATCTTCCTATTGAATGGAGTGAAGCTAATCAAAAATGGATTGGTTATAGATCTTCTCCTGATGGAGAATCAAATCCTCAGTATGAATGGAATCCTAGCACTTCAGCTTGGGATGCGACGGGGGGATAACCCGTGCCTATAAATAAATTATCAAACCCTCAAGGAAATATTATTGGAGTAGCTAACTGTGCATCTTTTGGAAAAGATAAAAAAACAGTTGTTACATCTACAAATTCATCTTTTTGTCTTCAAGCAGGTACAGGTCTTGTTGAAGGTTTTGCAGTAGCCGGTGGAGGAGCCGGTGGTCAAGGAGCCCCTGTCGGAGGTGGCGGTGGAGCCGGAGGAGTAGTAACATCAGAAATAGCAGCTTCAGGTACAGTTAATATTCAAATTGGTGCAGGTGGTTCAGGTGGAGCAGCTACTTTTCCATCAGGTCCCTTAAGTTATGCACCAGGTAACAACACAACAATTACATCACCTAATGCAACATTAGTTCAATCATGTGGCGGCGGAGGTGGTGGAGCTAGAGGACCAGGTGGCCCATTAGCACCGGGTAAAGGTGGTTCTGGTGGTTCTGGTGGCGGCGGCGGTAATCCCGGTTCAGCACAAGCAAACCCAGGAGCTTACCCAGCAACAAAAGGTTGTTCAGTATCGGGTCAAGGAAATCCAGGAGGTGCGGGAGCGCATGGTTCAGGTCCTCCAGGTAGAGAAGCTGGCGGCGGTGGCGGTGGTTATAATGCTGCCGGAGCAGATGCCGCACAAACATCAAGTTCACCAGTTGCAGCAAACGCAGGAGCTGGTGGAGCAGGTACAGATTTTAGTCCACTTTATTCAGGTCTACCAAACTCAGGAGTTTTAGCTGGAGGAGGCGGTGGCGGAGCTGCATCTCCAGGTGTAGCCTCTGCAGATGGAGGAGCAGGCGGCGGAGGAAATGGTGGATCAAGTAACCCAGGTTCTCCAAGAGCTTCAACAGCAGGAACAGCAAATACAGGCGGTGGCGGTGGTGCCTCTGCATGTGGAGTTGCTAGCAGTAATGGTGGATCAGGTTTAGCTGTAGTAAAAGAATTAAATAACAATAGAGGTGTATGGCCTTTAAAACAACAAGCCACTGCAGTCAAAGCAGGTAAATGGCCAGATGGCACAGTCATTCAATCAGTAACACTAAATTATTTAGTTGTAGCTGGTGGGGCTGCAGCAAAAATTTCAGGAGGGGGTGGTGCCGGAGGTTACAGAGCGTCTGGTTTTGGTCCTGCTCCTTTACAAGGAACAGCAGTTTCAGTTGATTCAGGTTCAAGTTATACAATTGTAGTCGGTGGTGGCGGAGCAGGACCGAACGGTCAAGCTTATCCATCAGCTCCTAACACTGACCCTTGTTCAACAGGTCCAGGTAATGGTCAAAATTCAAGTTTTTCACCCGGAACACCTTTTGCAATAAATACAACAGGAGGCGGTTATCCATTAAATGAATCATGTGGTGCTCCATGGAACTCAAATAATGGTAATAGAGGTGGACCTGGAGGTTCAGGTTCTGGAGGTTATCCCGCAACCGCAAGTGCAAAAAGAGTGGGTGGCGCTGGTAATGCTGGAAGCTATTCTCCACCAGAAGGAAATCCTGGTGGTGGCGGTGGTGGTGACCAAAGCACAGGCGGTGGAGGCGGTGGCGCTGTATCGGCTGGATCTGGTGGAACTGCCGGAGCAGGTGCACCAAATTTAATTACAGGAGTTGCTTGTTCTGCTTACGCTGGAGGAGGCGGAGGTGGATTTGATAGTAAATCAGGAACTAGTGGAAACGCTGGTGGAGTTGGAGGCGGAGGAACCTCTGCAACAAACAATAGTGGTGGACTGGCATGTCACGGTGCGGTTAACACCGGAGGCGGCGGTGGAGGTGGATCTACTTTTCAAGGTGGTCAAACTTTAGCGGGATGTGGTAGATCTAAATATGCTTCTAAAGGTGGCTCAGGTATTGTTGTATTAAGATCCCCTGCAGGATATCCAATGAGTGTGTCTCCTGGAACTAACGCAGTAACAACTGTTTGCGGACAAACAGTGGCTAAATTTACCGTATCAGGAACTTTAACAGTAAACTAATCAATAGGTAAAAGATTGATATAGATCAATTTTTTGTGGTAAACTTGACAGTAAACTAATTAATATATAAATTAGTTTTAGAATGAAGCTATACAGAAATATTTTAAAAGAAAAAGAACGCAAAAAATTATTGAAGTTTTGTAAAACAAAATTAGAATACCTTGGCGACAGTTTTCCTGGTTTGCAGAGTAAAAATAATTTACATACTTTTCCTGAACTTAATGAATTCATTGAAATTCTATTAAAAAAATATGCTAAAAAATATAATGTTCAAGCTTGTTGGATCAATTATTCAGAAGGTGATATTATAAATTGGCACAATCATTCTAATGTTAAATTATCAGCTGTTTACTTTTTACAAAATCCTGATAATCTAGGGACCATATTTAGAAATGAGAAATACAGCTATGACAAAATTACATCTACTAAAGGACCACAAAATTCTTTACTGGTTTTTGACAGTAAAAAAACACATTCACAACCATATTCAAACAAGAAAATTAAAAGGTATTCAATAGCGGTAGATTTAATATGATGTTAAAAAATTTATTTTGGTATTTTAAAGGCGTCTTAAGCAATGATTTTTGTGATGATGTTATAAAATATGGTAACTCTAAAGTAGACGAAAAAGGTAGAATAGGTGGCACTGGTGATAAAAACTTAAATAAAAATCAAAAAAAGTTTTTAAATAAAACTAGAGATTCTAATGTTGCATGGTTAAGTGATAGATGGATATATGATGAAATACTTCCTTATATTAATTTAGCTAATAAAAATGCAGGATGGAATTTTGATATAGATTTTTGTGAGTCAATTCAATTTACAAAATATAGAAAAAAACAATTTTATGATTGGCACTGTGACCCAATGCCAGAACCTTACAATTCACCAGACAAACCAAATATTCATGGGAAGCTTAGAAAACTTTCTGCTACAATACAACTATCTGACCCTAAAGATTATAAGGGCGGAGAATTTCAAATACAACCAAGAAATCAAACCAACCCATCTAAACCAATAATGACTATTAATGAAGTAAAACCACGAGGTTCCGTTCTAGTATTCCCTTCTCATGTATGGCATCGAGTTAGACCGGTAGTATCAGGTACAAGATATTCATTAGTCATTTGGAACTTAGGACACCCCTTTAAATAATTATGGCAAAAACAGATAACCTATCAACCTCGTATTATTTTCAGACTCCAGTATATTCTATTGAAGCACCTGAATTTTTAAAAGAAACTCGTAAAGTTGCAGACAGATATGTCAAAGAAGCAAAAAAATTAAATGAATCAGAAAGAAAGAAAAGAGAGAATTTTTACAAAGTTAAGAACTTTGGGGATAAAGGAATGTCACATCACTCGGGATCAATGATAAATGACCCTTCATTAAAAGAGTTTCAAGAGTATGTCGGGCAAACTAGTTGGAATGTTTTAGAACATATGGGATACGATATGAGTTTATACGAATTGTTCTATACTGAATTGTGGGTTCAAGAATTTTCTAAAAAAGGTGGAGGACATCACGAAGGACACATTCATTATGATAACCATATATCTGGTTTTTATTTTTTAGAATGTACAAATAAAACGAGTCAGCCTGTTTTTCACGATCCAAGATATGCAAAAACAATGAGTGACCTTCCATTAAAAAATCAAGATGCTCTTGGAGTCATGTCACCTTTAGTTAGATATCAACCTAAGCCAGGAACAATGATGTTTTTTCCAGCTTATTTAGAGCATCAATTTAGTGTTGATATGGGGGTAGATAAATTTAGATTTATTCATTTTAATTTACAGGCGGTTAGAACAATGATCACTGAAACAATAAGAAAAAATGTTAAAAATAAAAGATAATTTTTTAAATAAAAAAGATTTTAATACCATTAAAAATATGATGGAGAGTAATACTTTTCCTTGGTATTTTAATGATTACAAAATTGACGAAAGTAAAAAAAATAAGGACGCTGGAATGTATGACCATCAATTTGTCCACAATTTTTTTATAGATAATCGTATTAATTCTAACGCGTACAAATTTTTAGATCCAATACATAAAAAATTAAACCCTAAATATTACATAAGAATTAAAGCAAATTTAAATCCTTACACACCTAAACCTATCAAACATGCTCCTCATATCGACCAGTCCTATAGCTGTAAGGCAGCTATATTTTATATAAACAACAATAATGGATACACATATTTTGGTAAAGAAAAAGTAAAACCTAAAGAAAACAGAATTGTTTTCTTTAATGCAAATACATCTCATCAAGCACAAACTTGTACCGATAAAAAATCTAAACTATTAATTAATTTTAATTATCAATAATGAGTTGGCAAAAAAATAAATACCTAATAATAAAAAATGCTATTAGCAAGGAACTAACTGATTTTTGTAAAGATTATTTTTTATTAAAAAGAAAAGTAGCAGGTAAATTTAGAGAGACAGCATCTATATCTCCTTTCAATATTGATTGGGGTGGTTGGGAAGATCAACAAGTTCCAGGAACATATTCACATTACGCAGACATTGTTATGGAGACCTTGTTGTCAAAACTAAAACCTTTAATGGAAAAAAAATTAGGTGTTAAGTTATATGAAAACTATTCATACGCTAGAATATATAAAGACAAAGATGTTTTACCAAAACACAAGGACAGATTTAGTTGTGAAATATCTACAACCCTTAATTTAGGGGGAGATAAACCTTGGCCTATTTATATTAATCCTGATGAAAAAGAGGGTAGTTGGAATGAAACAACAGGGGATTATATTCCTTCTAAGAAAAAAGGTATTAAAGTAAATTTAAATCCTGGTGACATGCTGGTTTATCGAGGCGATTTATTAGAGCATTGGAGAGAACCTTTTAAAGGAAACCATTGTGCACAAGTTTTTCTACATTACAATAATGTAAAAACTAAAGGTGCAGAAGAGAACGCCTATGACAGAAGACCTCATTTAGGACTTCCTGGAAGATTTTTAAGAGCAGAAAAAAAGATACCAAAGTGATAACATTCCCAATAATTATTATTAATGATTTTTATAAATTTTCTAAAGGTCAACAGACCCGTACAAAAAATAATGTAATTAATCAGATTAAAAGAGCAAATTGGGACAATAACTATTCTTTGAAAAAAAGTAACTTTACTAAAAATTTATACAATCAGTTTGTTAAAACAGCTAAAAAACAATTAGGTAAATTTAAAATTAAAGATATTAACAGAGATATCTGTTGGGCAGTGGCGTCTAACAAAGATTTTATACCTTCTGTTAATTGGCATAACCATATCATGACATCTACTATTAATTCTGTGTATTATTTAAATATACCTAGAGATATGAAAGGGGGTGAAATACAGTTTAAAAACAGGTCCGGTAATGTCCTGACTTTAAAACCAAAAAATAATCAATTGTTAATATTTCCTGGTTGGATGTGGCATAATCCAGTAAACGTAAAGTCTGACGAATTAAGACTTTCTATAAACATGGAAATTATAACTCAAGAAAAGATGGAAGACGTTTTTAATCTATTGAAATAGCCTAAAATCTGCTGTATTACCTAATAAACAGGTTTTTATATGCTACAAAAATTAGGCTTTGCTCCAGGATTTAACAAACAAGTAACGGAAACAGGCGCCGAAGGGCAATGGTTTGACGGCGATAATGTTCGTTTTAGGTATGGTAGTCCAGAAAAAATAGGTGGTTGGCAGCAGTTAGGACAAGATAAACTAACGGGTGCAGCTAGAGCTATTCACCATTGGGACGACAATGCGGGTATTAAATATGCTGCATTAGGTACTAATAAAATTTTATATGTATATTCTGGCGGTACATATTATGACATTCACCCAATCAGAACTACGCTTACGGGTGCAAATTTTACAAGTACGTCTTCATCGACTACGGTTACGGTGACATGCACCGGGATTCATGGATTAACTGAGGATGATATTGTATTGTTTGATAGTGTCTCAGGAGTGACAGGGTCATCTACTTATACAGACGCTACTTTTGAAGATGTTAAATACATGGTTACATCGGTACCTACAACTTCAACTTTTACAATTACAATGGCTGCTCAAGAAACTGGCACGCCTTTAAGCACAGCCGGATCAGCTTCTATACTATGTTATTATACAGTAGGACCATCTCAACAATTAGGTGGTTTTGGATGGGGTGCAGGTTTATATGGCGGTACTTCTTTAGGTGCTGCAACAACTACTCTTGCAACAGCTTTAACAGATACTGTTACAACAACAGTCGTTCTTGCTAACTCGGCAGCATATCCATCTTCTGGTGAAATTAGAATTGGCACAGAGGATATAAGTTTTACAAATAACAATACCACAACTAATACTTTAAGTGGAGGAGCTCGAGGAGTAAATGGAACAACCAAAGCTACCCACAGTGGTGGTGCTACGGTTACAAATATATCCGACTTTGTAGGTTGGGGTGAAGCATCTTCTTCTGACTTTACAATTGATCCAGGTTTATGGATTCTTGATAACTATGGTACAAAATTAATTGCATTAATCTATAATGGTAAATGTTTTGAATGGGATGCATCTGCAATAGGCGCTGTTAATACTAGAGCCACAGTATTAGCAAATGCACCAACTGCATCTAGACACGTCTTAGTATCTACACCAGATAGACACTTAGTATTTTTTGGAACAGAAACAACAGTAGGAAGTCCCGACACGCAAGATGATATGTTTATAAGATTTTCGGACCAAGAAAATATTGATGGCACAGATGCTTATACAGTAAAAGCAGAAAATACTTCTGGCACACAAAGACTAGCCGATGGTTCTAAAATTATGGGAGCTATAAAAGGTAGAGATGCAATTTATGTTTGGACGGATACTGCATTATTTTTAATGAAATTTGTAGGACAACCGTTTACTTTCTCATTTGAACAGGTGGGAACTAACTGTGGATTATTTGGTAAGAATGCATGTATTGAAGTTGATGGATCTTCTTACTGGATGTCAGAGAATGGTTTCTTTACATACGATGGTCAATTAAAATCAATGCCTTGCTTAGTTGAAGACCATGTCTATGATGATATAAACGCTACGTCTAGAGACCTTATTAATGCAGGATTAAATAATTTGTTTGGTGAAGTTAGCTGGTTTTATTGCACAGCTGCATCAGATCAGATCAATAGAGTTGTTACTTATAACTATTTAGACTCATCTTCTAAACGTCCTATTTGGACAACGGGTACTTTACCCAGAGCAGCGTGGCAGGATTCAGCGGTTTTTGATAGACCACACGCAACATATTATGACCCAACCGACAATGCATCTTCAGATGTTGTTGGCAATACGGACGGAAGTACGATATACTATAACCAGGAAACAGGGACAGATCAAATTACTTCTGGGGGCACAGTTACTGCAATTATTGCTAATATTGTTTCAGGGGATTTTGATATCACTCAACGTAGGAGTAACACAGGTCAGACAGTAGGTATGCCTGACATTAGAGGAGACGGTGAATATATTATGAGAATAAGCAGATTTATACCAGATTTTATTTCACAGACAGGAAACACTGCAGTTAAATTTAAAACAAGATTATACCCAAATAGCAGTGAGACTACTACATCGTTTACATGTGATTCTACTACAACTAAAAAAGATGTAAGAGTAAGAGCTAGACAAATAGCATTGGAGATTGCTAACACAACAATTAATGAAGATTGGAAACTGGGGACATTTAGATTAGACATACATCCAGGAGGAAGAAGATAATGGCTACTGACCAAGAGATACGAGACGCAGGTTTTAAATATGTTCCTCAACAACAATATTTACAAAACCCTTTTAAGTTACCCGAGGATCAAGAACCGGTAGTTGATGAAGGTATTGTAAATACAAATGCTTTTGTTGGAGGAAATTCAGAGGGTTATAATGTTTATAATCCAGATCCTAATACAATAAAAAATGTAAATTACGATCCTTATCGATTTAGGTTAGCTGATCTTGCAATGTACGGAGATGAAGGGTCGGACGAAGAATATTTTACTAGACCAGAGCCCACAGGTTTAGGAAAACTTACTCAATTAGCAGCCAGTTTTGTGCCGGGACGAGGAATTGCATCATTTATAGGTAATTATTTACCGGTTAATAGAAGATCAATAATGGAAAACGAATTAGCTGGTGAAGGAGTACTGGTAGATAACATTGGCAGAATAGTATCTAAACCAAATCAATATAATACACCTGGAGGTATTATGTCTGGATACAATGCTAGCCAAATGAATGAAGGAACCTTTACTAAAAGACAAGACGATATTGGAGAAACATTAATGGGTAAATATGGTTTATCAAAAGACGACGTAAATAAATTAATTAGTGGAGAATTAACTGAAAAAGATTTTAAAGGTAAACAATATCAACTTAAAAGTGGAAAAACATCTAATTTATTTAGTAACATAAGAAACATAGAAATAGGTAAACAAAATTTCTTAGATGCATCAAATAGAACAGATACTATTTTTAATTTTGAAAAAGAAGAAAAAGAAAAAAAGAGAAAGAATAAGATTATAAATAGAATATTTAGTAAGAAAAAGAAAAAAGTTAATAATGTTAATATTAATCAAGGTGATGATAGCGGTGGTGCTACAATAATTACAAATAATAATACTAATCAAGGTCAAGGTGATGGTGGATTTAATCAAAATGTACAGAACATAGCTTCAGCCAATGAACAAAATTATCAAAATGCAGCATATGATTCTCCCGCACCTAGTAGCTATGAGGCTGCCGCTGATCGAAGAGAGTCATACAGAGGTAAAAAAGATGGTGGTAGAGCCGGATACTTTTATGGTGGTAGAGTAAACTATAAAGTAGGTGGTAGAACAGATGTTGAATCACAATACGGTGAAGACTCTGCAGGATCTTATGATTCTTCACAAAACAAATCTGGTAGACAACAAAGTTATGGTAATGATAATAATAATAATAATGAAGTAGTTAATAACCCTATTATAGATATTTCAACTGTAAAAAAATCAGTGGGTAGTTATGATATACCTTATGGTCTCCAAGCATTACTAGCAAACCAAGGGAAATTTCAAACTGTTTTAAATGCTGACGATGTATTAAATAAAAATTTAGGTTTAGATTTTACATATGATCAAGGACCTTATGAAATAGATTTTAATGCAGACATGGAAGGCAATAAAAATTTAGGTTTAAGTTACAATAAGGGTGGTTTTAAAGCTTCTGTAAACACTGATTTTAATAATCCAAATTTTCTTTTAAGTTATAACAAAGCGTTTGCACATGGGGGACTAGCAAGTATTTTATAATGGCAAAAATTGTACAATCATTAACTAGAGCTGAACCAGAATACAATCAAACTAACTTACAATCATTAGTAAGGGATTTGGATGCAGTAATTACAAAATTAAATACAACGTTTCAACAGGAAGTGAAACAAGAGATAGAAGCTAAAAGTTTCTTTTTAGAATAATGGCAGTAGTAAACCAATATAAATTTGTAGGTAAAGATAATGATACTACA
>Ga0181377_1000585_pt1 | contig 13530 bp, 17 predicted proteins | sample LowvirmetaG_9_FD_130160 | JGI IMG/M metagenome (GOLD analysis project Ga0181377, IMG submission 130160) | Marine viral communities from the Subarctic Pacific Ocean - Lowphox_13 viral metaG | ecosystem: Environmental > Aquatic > Marine > Oceanic | place: Subarctic Pacific Ocean | collected...
CTTGTTCCATTATGATAATATCATTATAAGTATGGTCTCCTTTACCTTCTACTGTTGTTACACCTACTTTAGGTTTAACAGTTGAACATTTAACACATACATGGAAGCCTAGTTCTTTTCTTAATACTGGAAGTACGTCCTCAGAACAAGAAGGACAGGTAATCATTTGTAGTTTTTGCATATAATATAACCTTTTTAATTAAACAATACATAAAGATACGAATAAAAACTCGGATAAGCAACTATTTTTTAAAGTATTTTACTTAACTTTTTGTAGGAGTTGCCATAGTTTTTCTGGAGTCTTTATATCTACTATTTGTTCTTCTTTACCGGTTAATTTTATATTAACATACCCATCCCATTCTTTATCAGGTTTAAGAGAGTATATATAATCTTGAATAAGTTGAGTTTGACTTGCACTAAATGCTATCTTAAATAAGTTTTCTATAACTCTAAAGAACATATCTTCATAGGCAGTTATATCTATACCTATTTCTTCTAACATAAAATCTTTTCTATCTTCTATTTCTAATAAAGTTTTGATTGAATCTATAAATAACTTTCTATCCATAATTTCTGTTGCAATAGGAACTTTCTTAATACGGTATGATAAAGGAAACATTGAGAATAAAACTTCTCTAACTTTGTTGTCAGGATGAGCTACCATAGATTATATCTCTGGTTGAGGTTCGTCTGGTGCTTCGCCTGGGTTAGCATTAGATAATGCTTTACGTATAATTTTATCTAAGTATTCTATATAGATAAAGAAACCGATTATAGTTTTATCTTTTAGATTTCTGTCTCTTTCTAATCTTAAATCATATTCAGCTAATCCATCTTCTAATCTTGATTCTAATTCTATAGCAATATCATTTTGTTCAGTTGGGGAAATAGAACCGAACTCAGTTGGAATAAACTGTACTTTAACTCCTTTCTTTTGTGGATCTTCATTTGTATCTACTTTAAGAAGGAATTTATGTCCTGCAAAGTTAATTTTAGCAGCTTCTGTAATCTGGTTTACTAAGTTTTCTAGTTTCATAATAATAAATAGTTAGTCTAATAACATTCTTTTTGAAGAAATAGATGATTCCGATAATAATTTATCAGATACTATATGCCTGTTTCTACTGAATTGTTGTACAGTCCAATCATATCCTTTATCAGTATCAAATTCTACCACTTCTATTTCTCCATTACCGTGTTTGAATTCTATAATGTATTTTTTCATAATTTAATTAAATCTTCTGTATACTTTTGTAACTTAAATATATTAATAAATAGATTACCTATTTGATATTCTCCTAGATCTTCAGTTTGATCTAAAATTTGAGATAATTGCTGGATTATACCAAAGTCACCTTGATCAAATGTTTTTCCATCCACTTTTACGAAAACATCTACTTTCTGAAAAGTATTTATTCTAGGACCTATCGGAATAATAGTGTTAGGTTGTTCAGTTTCAATATACTTTTCTACCTCTTTGTCGTCCATTTCTAATACATTAATGTAATCTGCCCAAGGTTCTAAAGTATTAAGTAAACTATAGTTAGCATTATGAACCCAGATACCAATATTATATTTATTAGGAACTATAGGTTTCATTAATTTATCATGCATAACAAAGTGACCCCATTTACGTATAAAGTTCCTAGTTGATCTCATATTCTGAGCCAACCATTCAGGGCTATCAGTATGTATGTCAACAGCTTTATCTACAGTATTTCTTCTACTACCTCTACAGGTCATATGGTAAACAAAACCATCCCATACTTGCTTAAACTTAACTCCGTTTAATTGAAATCTATTAAATATATCTGAATCTTCTTTTGATTGAGGAGCATATAATGGATCATGTCCTCCTATTTCTTGAAAGTCTTTTCTGTAAAATGCCCATGGAGCAAATATACCTTCAGTAACTTTACTATCTTTATTCTTAGCAACCCAATCTATTACTACTTGTTCTTTAAACTCTTCTGGTTCTACTCCACAGTTAAGAAGTACTTTTTCAGGACCATCTGGATGTAAAGGAGGTTCTATTCTAGTTAAAGAAACTATAACTCCTTCTTTTATCTCTCTTTCTATCGCATCTAATGCTCCAGGACAAAGATACATATCAGCATGATAGATCATAGCTATATCGTTTGTAGCTACTTCATTAGTTAGAGTATCATATAAAATAGTATGCCCTAATCTATCTGGTCCTTCATTACGGTGAGCTTTAAATAATGGATCCTTATCCATCATCTCTAAACACCAATCCCAAGTACCGTCAGTAGAAGCATCATCAGCTACACAGATTTCTACTTCATGTTCTCCTTGATTCTTTCTTATAGAATCATAAGACCATCGTAAATATTTAAGATTGTTTCTTCCAGGTTGTATTAAACTTATCTTCATGATAGTATTTATTATAATTTTCCTTAGCTTGTACTGATGCTTTATAATAAAGATACGAATTTTCTTTCAGACCAGCAAGCAATTCTTTAGCTTTGTTTAAGTCTCCTACTTCTATTGTAAGAGAAGGATGACATATTTCTTGAGTATCTAATCCTTTATATCCTATGCAAGGTATACCTAAGTAAGCACAATTAAGAGCAAATGTTCCTGCAGCATGAGTACGCATTAAATGTACTCCATATTTAAATTCATTTAATTTATGAATCCATTGCTTCCAGTTCATGTAGGGCAGATGCTCTAATAATTGTTCTTCCCCTGGTTGCTTTCTTCCCATAGAAGGAGCAGTAACTTTATCAAACTGAGACGAAGCTACAACGTAGGAATCAAAACCTCCATACCAATGTACAAAGTTACCTCCTATAATTATACCGTCTCTATCTACTTCTTTTACTTCACCAATAGCATCCTCTATCATTAGAGTTGAAAGTACTCTGACATCTGGATGATTGGTGAGTCCTTGATAATATATTTTATCAGATTTATTGTGAGTAAATATTATATCAGATGATACTAAAGTATTATAGTACCAAATTTGTTTATCTAATGCATAATCTTGAAAGAACCAATGAGGACCTTCTTGCATTACGCCAACTTTTTTACAGTATTTTTTTATCGTAGTAAGATCAAAATTCGGATCTTTTTTTGGAATAATTATTATACCTAAATCATATTGTTTGTTAGGAACTTCTCTATAATTATAATGATCAGCATTTAAAGCACACATCCAAGCAAACTCAGTTCTCATATTGTCATGAGTCCTAGACACTTTACCATTAAAATTCATTTCAGTAAAAAAGGCTACAGACATTCTGATAGTGTTTTATATTCTACATTCATTTTAGATAGATGTTTCAAAGATGCTCTCATTTGTTCATAGTTAGTTTCATTCCATACATTATCATTCCAATCACCTGCTATATGAGATTGAAACATAATCATATCATTATTATGAACTACTATATCTGTTTCATTAATACCATCATGACCGAATAAAGTCTTACAGTCCCATTTAAGGTTATGGTTATGTTCATAATGAATAGCTGCATAATCAAAAGCTTTACTAATAACTCTAACAGCTTCTGGGTGAGCTAACCAGCCGGGGTTTCTCCAACCTAAAGGTTTATGGCCTACTGCATTCCATTCTTCAATACATTTATTTAATCTCTCTTCTACTTTTTCTTTAGTATCTAATTCAAAGAACTCACATTCACCTATTCCTTCTCTTTCACATTCATGGTAATGACCATGAGCAGCAAGTTCAAAATAATCGTGAGACTTTAACCACTGTATCCATTCTTTATTATTAGATAGTTTATTCTTATGGTGATAGTTAGAAGGAATAAATAAAGTAAACTTGGCACCAAACTCTTTGTTAAGTAAAGCTAAATATTTCATACAGTCATCTCCCCATATGCCCCATCCTTCTTCTGGATGTATATCGTCTATGCTTATAGTAACTTTCATTATAATTTAGTTTTAATGTGATGATAAACTTCACTATAGTCTCTCCAACCTCTAACTTTAATCTGTGCTTTGGTATCGACTACAGGATATATACTAGCGTTAGATAGTTTATTAAAATATGAATCGCCATAAAAGTACCCTGGTCTAATATCTTTAGAGGTATTAACATATATAATTACTGGTTTATTAAAGTAACTGCAAAGTATGCTTGAACCTCCTCCCATAGCTATAAAACCTTCTGCACTTGCAAATATATTTAACTGTGCTTCATTATAGCTTGAACCTATTTGTTCTATTATATTATCAAATAAAAATACATTATCAAAATGCTCTGTTAACTCAAAATCAGTTATTACTCCTAACCCTTCTACATTAGCTTTTATATCTCTTCCTTGCTCTTCATTACTATCACAAGCAAATTCAGTATTACGAGGGCGTTTATAAATTACATTATAACCTTTTTCTGTAAGTAAATTAAATATGTCATATAATGCTTTGATGTCAAAATAACCTATCGGTTGTTCACTATGCTCTAAATTATACCTATTAGAAACTACAACGTAGTTATTTAATGAGGGTACTCCTTTTTTATAAAACTGTTTAGCATAAGGAGGAGCTATCCATTGACTATAATCTAGTGTTCCGTTAGCTTCTTCTTTTTCTTTATCATTTAATTCACTATAATCTTTACCAAATACTGCTTTAGCGTTATGATGAATCCAATTATTAGGAAGATCTTGTACACCATTGTTGCCGTTATCAACTGAACGATTAGTATACTTTTCTATTACTTCATCAGCAAACCAATAGAAAGGTTTCATACCTATACTTGTAGTTATTTTAACTTCTTGACCTTGTTTTTTAGCCCAATAAGCATAAGGAGCTGAACAAACTAATTCATATCCAAATTCAGGATTAAGATCTAGTATCATAATAATATACTTTTAATAATTCTAACTGACCTTTTAAAGATCTTATTTTAATATCTCCGGTTAAGCATTTATTAATACTTACTTTATCATTAGGCTCTATGGTAATATCTTTCTTAAATACTTCTTTAAACATATTTAATAAATCATACTTAGATAAACACTCACCTTCTAGAACAGTTTCAGTTTTATACTCATCCCAAAGCCTTGTTAACCTATTAGATTGTATAGCCCATTCCAAAGTAGTTATACCGCTCCACATAGCTTTAGTATAACCTCCAACCTTACCTTCGCTATTGAGAAACCATTCCAGTAAACTAACTGAAGAATTAAGTTCTGGTCCTATAATAGAAGTTTTAAGTATCTTAGTTCTTGTACCGTGTTCTTTTATCCAGTCAGAAGCTTTACGTTTTGAAGTTCCATAATCATCATCATCCATCTCGCAATCAGTACCAGGATGAATAATTCTACCTTGAAAGTTCTGATCTAAAAATATAGGAAGATCAGTATTAGTATTAAAGTCTTTTGTTCTTTGAGGTATAGAACCTATACAGTTAATTATATAATCTGCTTTTGATTCTTTTATTGCTACTTTAAACTCTTCTGTTGGCCATCTATGGTCAGTAGTTTCTATTGTATGATAAGCTCCTAAATTTAACTCTACCATATGCCCAAGCATTCCTGTTTGTCCTAATACTAATATTTTCATTTAAAATAATTATATGATTCTAATATAGAGCTCAGCTCTTCTTTACTTACTACTACCAGATCACTAGTAAATTCATCCCAATCAAATCGATCATCAAATATATTCTTATAATGCATGTAGTAGATATCTTCTAAACCATTATAAGTAACTCTAGGTCTTTCTTCTTTGGATACCATCATTTCGTGAAGTTTTTCAGATATTCTAGGAGTACCAAGATCGTATTTTAATCCAAACTTATCAGCATATATTTCAAATAGATCTTTTACATTAAATGCTTTAAGGTTAGGTATAACATTATACCCACTAGTTCTAAGACCAGCTTCTATTAATTCTATAGCTTTATCTGAATGAATCATAAACCTAGTCATCTCTTCCGAGTATAAAGTAAGTTTATAGTTTTTATCAATAGCATCGAGCATTAAAGGTATTATAGATCCAGTAGAATTAAGAACGTTTCCGTATATAGCTGTTGAAAGTTTTACATTAGACTTTTCAGCATTAACTATAAATGCTTCTCCTGCTACAAACTTCATTGCACCGTATAGAGTAGTAGCTGCTCTAGATTTATCTGATGATATAAAGCAAGCTGATTCAAAGTTATTTTCTTCTGCTGCTCTTCTAGAATTAATAGCTCCTTGAATGATAACTGCTATACTTTCCTCAACGTTTTGATCTACTGCTCCAATCTGTTTTAAAGATGCAGCAAATATACCTATGTCATGTCCTTTGCATGATCTATTTAATAAATCAAAGTTTCTAATATCTCCTATAATGCAGTTAACACTAGGAAACTCTTTTTTAAGATAATAATGCTTAGCTTCATCTCTACTATAAACAGTAATCTGATTATCTTTATGATATTTACGAACTAAACTCTTACCTAAATACCCAGCACCGCCTGTTATAAATATTTTTTTACCTTTCATACTATTTTTTTAAATACATCATCCCATGTATGAGGTTTATAGTTTGGATTGAAAATATTATAAGTATTTTCTTCACACATTTTATTAGCAGGAGTATACCAACTATGAACTCCTCTTTGTGCTCCTGGGTTAGTTTTATCTAGATCTTCTTCTCCTTTTATATATGTTCTTTTATCAGGATGTTTTCTATTGTGCACTACAAGTATATTTTTAAAATGATACTGAGGAATATTACCTAATACTTTGTTTGTCATCATCATAAATGCAGTATCTTCATGAATAAAAAATATAGATCTAGGGATATTAACACCAGCCTTAATAACTTCAGAGCTTATAACTAAACCACATCCATTAAACTTATGAGGAGATACTATACTAACGTCTATATCTTCAACCTTATCATTAAAACTATTCATTTCTTCTTTTGACATTGTATACCTTAAGCTCCACCAGTTCTTAGTATCCATTTCAATGAAAGGTTTATCTGTAAAGTCTGGGTGCTCTAATGCTTTCCAACTATCATCCCACATTTTACATATAGCAAATGTAGCTAAGTATTTCGGACTATCAACATTCTGATGTAAGTGATCTAATACTACGAATGCTTGTTTAGGAACTAACATATCTGTTTCACCCCAAACGAGTACATCAGCTTTAGTACAGTACTTATCATTAAATTCTCTTCTATAGTCTGCTATAGTATATAATTTTTCATATTCATTTCTAACATAATTATAACCAAAAGCATTTTCACAAATATCATCTATTTTTTCTATAGCTAACTCTTTATCTTTTTCTGAGGTGGGTTTCTCTAAAGTAGTGTTAGATATTATACAGACATCAACTATAACTTCACCGTCATATCTTTCAATAGCATCTTTTAAAGTATCAACATAGTATTCTATAATACTTGATTCGTACCATTGAACTAATACTCCTATTGCAAATTTTGTTTTCATACTTTACTAGCTATTTCTTCTGCTGCTGCTACACAGTTACCTACTTTACCACTAAACAATACAATAGTATCATCTTTAAAATCGACTATAGTTGGTCTAGCATCTGTATCATCTTTATTTGGAAGAACAGTTCTGACTGTATACATAGAGCCTACGTGTATAGCTTTTTCGATATCTGGGAAGAACTTCTTGGCAGACTCTATAAATCTTGGAACATTGGTTAGTTTAGGGTCTTTTATAATACCTTTATTGATATAGTTTCTGTATGCTGGAGGAACGATGGCTTTATCTCCTATATTTGAGCTATGAATAGCGTGTACTACATTTCCTCCCACATGATACTTAGTAAAACCATAAGGATCAAAACACATAAACGGTCCATCCATTACAACAATACTCTTATTTTTATACTTATTAGGAAGAATAAACAAAGGTTTCTCACATAACTCATACTGATAATCTTTCTTATCGTTATCAAAATCATTAAGAGAGCTATAAGTTGATACAACTTTATACTTATACTCTGATAGTTCATCTAAAGAATTAACTTTAGAGTTAAGAAGTAAGTTAATGTTACAGGCTTTAATTCTATCCATACAGATTTTTCTTAAAGGATCCGGAGCATATAAGCTCTCTTTAACTTTAACTGTAAGGTCACAATTAGGCATAGGGTCTACTATTTCCCAATGTAAGTTACATTCATCTAGGATATGTAAATAATCTCTAGGAGAAGTAAAGCTATCTTCAGATGATATACAGTAATAATGTTCCACGTCATTAATTATAGCAGCATTATAGTACTTTATAAAACTACTCTCGTTGTCTTTACAAGAGATAATAGTATCTTTACTTCTAGGATAATGATAACCTCTATGAACTCTATATTGATTTATACCTGAAGTAGCAGAAAGAATATTATCTTGTTTCTCAAATAGGTCTACATGGTATCCTTTATCAGCTAATTTTATTGCAGCTGTGGTTCCATATATACCAGCTCCTATTACTGCAACTTTACCATATAGTAATGGTTTAAGTTTTTGTACTATTTTCGTAGCAAAGATAGTTCTATCTCTATTACCTATAAAATCAGCTTCACTATTTAGTACGGCAGTTAACATAGTCTCTAAAGCATCTGTATTAGAAGTAGGTTCGATATTGTGAGTTTTCTTTTTATACCAATCAAAATTATAATCAAAATGATATGTTTCCTTTCCAAATTTAAGAGTAAATTCTTTCTCTAATTTCTCATTTTTAATAACATTAAGTTTAAATTTAGTATCAATATCAGAAGTATATATTAGATAAAAATGATGGTAAGCTATTCTATCTAAGATATTAGAGTAAGCATATCCCCATTTTTTATAACTAAACTTACTTGTATGTGTTATGTGTTCATAATTAAGAACATCATCTACATAAAATAAACATTTATTATCACTAGCTAACTTATATAATTCTTCAACTGCTTCATAATTAAAAGCAGCTGGTTTCTCACAAAATACATTTATACCTTTTTTAAGAAAATGTTTAGCTTGTTCATAATGAAACTCACTAGGGCTTGCTATAATAATCCATTCTGATTCATAGTTCCACCATTGGTCTTTAGAACCTAATACCCATTCTACTTCTACTCCTTCAATTAACTTTAACTTAGAAAGTATCTTAGAACCAAATTTACCTTTCCCTATTTGACCTACTCTAATACTCATATAAATGCTTGTATGTTTTTTCCATCCAATAAGGAACTGTTTCGTCTTTATTAGGAAGACCGTTAAAATGCATTATATGACCAGCTTTAGTGTGAAGCATTTGTTCGTTTAGACATTCTTTAGCTGCCATACAGCTCATATTAAAACTATAAGGAAGAGCTTTAGTTTCTATCTTATGCTTTCTCAAGAGGTAGTTAAGAGGAGTTTGATCAGTACCTACTCCATATGTTTTTTGACACCAACTAATCATTTCAGAATTTTCTATATAAAAATCTCTCATAGTTTTAAAGAAATCTCTATGAGTATTATTTACTACCTGAAATCCGCTATTAAAGTATTCATACCAATTAAAAATAGGTTGATCAGTAAATAAGTGTTTATTATAATTCTCCATCGATCTAATGATCCAATCAAAGTTTCCATCATCATGTACTAAAGTATATTTATTTTCTGTAAGCTTAAAAAAATCAGGAGCATCTGGATGTATAATAGTATCAGCATCAACGATACAAATCTGATTAAATTTAAGTTCACTAGCATCTAACAAGTCAAATAAGTAATACCTTTGCCAAATAATACCCATGTAATTCATATCGGTTACTGGCTCTTCTAATGTAAGTAGTTCATGGTCATACTTTTTAGTCCAATGTCTCCAGCTATCGATCGAAATTTGATATTCTTTTTTCGTCTTACCGTCCTTTTTAATGTCTATAATAAAAACTAAATTTCTACTCATAATATCCTTTGTATTGATCCCAAACTTGTTTCATTATCTTTGTTCTATCTTCTATAGGAAAGCCTGTAAAGTGCCATATATTACTATACTTAATAAAGAAAGGAGTCATATCTTCGTTTAATTGCCAGTTATGTTTAAACATATCCTTTTTATGTATAGAAAATAAATTCCATACTGGTGGGAGTAACTTTACTTTAACATTATTTTTCTTTAGAGTAAAATTTAATACCGTCTGTACTTTACCAACTCCTTTGATTATATCTAATTCTTTACTATTATTTTTATAGAACTCTATCAGTTCATCAAATATATATTTATGTTGCTTAGTAAAGAAACAAACTCCACTGTTAAAATATTCATCGAGATTTAATTTTACTTCAGGAAAGAATTTGCCGTATGCGTCAATAGATCTTAGTATCCATCCTAAAGATGCTCTATCATTTACTACACAAAATTCATCAGTATATAAATCGAATGGATTAGGAGCGTCCCATTTTACCATAGTATCACTATCTACATATATAATTTTATCATACTTATCTCCAACAGTCTCAAATATCAAATCTTTATTCCATACAGGAAACTTATATCTGTCATCATGCTCATCAATAACTAAAAAATCTATGTCTCTTTTTGATGACCAAGCTTTCCAAGAGTTAAGACAGTATTCACTATAGTCAGTATTCTTAAACTGAGATGTATTATGATTAATAGCGGTAGTATATATAAGGTTTTTACTCATATTGTATTATATAATATACGAAATTTATTACGAACTAACAAATGTATTTTTCTCTAGCGACAATCCAATAAAAGGATTGATAGAGTGAATATTACAATTATATTTAACTTTTAAAAAGTCTCGTACTAAAATACTCTGTGCTTCAATATCAGACATCCAGTCTTCATACCCAGACCATTTTGCAGATGACTTCCAATCTTCTTCTAAATATTTTTTATAGATATTACACCCATTTAAAACACCACAATCATGGCCTGCTACCATAATATTCTTAGCACCTAAGTAAGCAGCAAAGTGAAATGCTGTAGTAGCTGTTGATTTAGTTACTATAAGTTCATTTTCTTTAAGCTGATCAAGCTCTTGAAGTATTGAATTCTCTCTAGGATTATGATTAAAAACAAATGAGTTTTTATTAGTAGTACTATTTAGACCTTTACCCGGTACTCCTTTATAATATTTTGGATATATAAGGGGTATGTTATACTTTTCTAACTCAATACAACTATTAACGAATCTAGGAGCTTCTAATAGATCTTTCATTACTATATAATCACTTTTAAAAAATCTATATACTTGATTTACTCCTACTGTAATTTTGTTATCAAAGAAAGAAGGATCAATATAGTTCATAGATGGTCCTGCTAGTACAACCCATACGTCTTTACCTTTATGAATATCTTTGAATTTTGTTATATCTTTACTCATTGTTGTATTTGTTGAATAAAAATTGTGCAAATTCAAAATCTAAAGTAGTATCAATATCTACTGCTTCTATTTGAGAAACATTATAAAAATAAGGATTGCTACATATAAGATTCTTACTTTCTAACATAGCTTTTTTATTAACTATAGTTATACCAAACGTTGGAGAAAAGTAATCTGGAAGATCTTGTGAGTTAGGAGCATAGTCTAAAGTATAATTGATAGGTTTATCTTTAAACCACAAATATTCTTTTACTGTTTTGACTGACATTAAACTATTACAGTTATTATTGTAGAATAAATCTATAGCTTCTAAATATGTTTCTAATTTTATAAGAGGAGCAGTTACTTGAGCAACTAATATATCAGTACTGTCTGTAGTCTTAGCTAAGTATTCGTGGTACTCACTATTAGAGCATTCAGAACTAGCATAATAAGGTTCCCTTCTAAAATAATTAATACTATTCTTTTTGGCTATCTCTATTGCTATTTCACTATCAGTATTTATAATGATATCGTTTACTGGGAGTTTCTTAATTACTTCTATTTTATGTTCCAACAAAGACTTACCAGCAAAAGGTTTAAAGTTTTTATTCTTAACCCTTTGAGAGCCTTGTCGTACTGGAATTACTGCTACTAGGTCTTTCATTATTTTCTTAATTCTAAATTAGATATTCGTTTTGTATCATTACCGCTTAGAAAAGATAACGATTTACTTTTAAATTTTAACCATTCTATTTCAAACCTTAACATTTTATTAAGATTTTTTTCATAATCAATTAAAAAACTATTAGATAGTTTTACTTTTACATTTCTAGTTTCAATATAGTCTAAAAGATTAGCTCTAAATAAATTAGTAATAAAATTAAAACTATTGACATTTACTCCTCCTCCCATGAGAGTTAATTTATTATGTTTTTTAGCTAGAGTAAATATTTTTACTGCTTTACTATAAATTTCATCTGAGTCTACTTCTTTTTTAGTCAAGCCGTAAGAGTTAACAAAGTCTGATCTTCCTAAAACTACTCCGCTTAAATGTTCAAAGTCACTATGTAGTGTAATATCTTCTATATTATCATAAGCTTGTTTGCTTTCTATATTAATATACAGATCATCATAATCAAATTTATTCTTAACCGTAGAAGAAATAAACTTATGTAAAGCGTAAGAAGATTCTATCATAGGAGCAACACATCCAGAACAGTTAATCATTCTTCCTATTCGCATATCTGATATTGCTTCAGCTCCTCCTATTTTAAGAGTAACATCGATGTTATTTTTATGACTTAAACCAGAGATATAAGTTGCTTGATCTAAGGTTAAGCCTTCATCTTCTAATGATATTTTTATTCCACAATCTAAACCCTGTAGGTATTCAAACATTATAAAACTTTTTTAAGTACATCATCCCAATTATCAAACCGTATTCCTTTGTCATCAATATAGTAACTTGCATTTACTTTATCGAAAGTAATATCAGAAATAAATTTATCTAAATTATGACTTTCTAACCATTCCCATATTAACTCTACACCGGTCATACCGTTTATCAAAGGTCTTTCTGGATTAGCTTTACATGTATATATAATAACTGTGTATTTATTTGCTAATTCTTTTAATGCTTCTGCTGCTCCAGGAAGTAAAGTTCCGTATATAGTTCCGTCATGGAAACCTAATTCACTAGAATGTATTACTCCATCAAAATCTACAGCAATAACATTTGCTTCTCCTTTATTTACTTGCTCTAAGAAATCTGCTTTTGTTTTCATACTACTGCTCTTCCTTTCATTTGTTCCCAATCTCTAACTTCTCTTACTTCGTCATTTTTAGCTCTAGTAGCTTTCATCATCTTAGGGTCTACCCCTGCTTCTTCAGCTACTTTAATTAGTGCGTTTAAATCTTTTGGTAAGCAATGCCCTCCGAACCCGCAGTAACCATCTGGTCCTTTCACAGCCCAGTGTGACGTTCCTAACCTTTCGTCATGTAGAGAGTATTCTAATACTTTATCATAGTCTAAATCTAATGCTTGAGCTAGTTGATACATTTCATTAGCAAAAGATACTTTATTTGCTAAGTAACAATTAGTAATATACTTAACCATTTCAGCATGTTTAGAGCCTGTTTTTACATAATGAACTTTTTTAAATACTACTGAATAGATTTCTTTTAGTCTAGTAGTAGCTGGTCTAGGTCCTCC
>Ga0181377_1000588_pt1 | contig 13468 bp, 16 predicted proteins | sample LowvirmetaG_9_FD_130160 | JGI IMG/M metagenome (GOLD analysis project Ga0181377, IMG submission 130160) | Marine viral communities from the Subarctic Pacific Ocean - Lowphox_13 viral metaG | ecosystem: Environmental > Aquatic > Marine > Oceanic | place: Subarctic Pacific Ocean | collected...
AGACTCGGGTAGTTTGCTTTGGTCGGTTTGATATATGTCTATGCCTAATTGGCCAGCTACAGCATCATTAAAAGGCTTAGCTTGCATATCTTCAGCTATTTTAGTAACGTAGTCAGTGCGTTCTTGTATAGACGCTGGATCTTGCGAATAAGCTTTAATGTCGTAAGATCTATCAGCCATACCGTTAACTACAATATCCACAAACTTTGGTATTATAGGCACTGGTTTCCAGTCTAAGTTTAAATAAGACAGATCACCATTAATAGATAACTCATCTTTATATTTTCTAACAGACTGTTCTCCTCTAGCGTATAGTCTTAACGAGTGAAATGATTGCTTTGATGTTGAATATCTACCTGATCCATTTTTGCCATCGTAACCATCTTTAGTATTAAACCACTCGTGTTCTATAGCTTTACCAACCTTAGTACCGTATTCGATACTCATCTTCTCTAAATCACTAACCGCTTGGCTGGGAAAAGAACTCTTTATAGCTTTATTAATCATTTATTTAAATTATTTTTGATCTTGATCCTTTATTGTCGTACCTTTTTATTCCAAGGTTTATACTTTTAACTTGTCGCTCTTGAACTGGTGTATAAAGGTTTTTATTACAAGCCATTACAGCTAGTCCAGAGCTTATTGAGGCATCAAACTTTGTTCTATTATTTATATCAAATCTTGCCCAGTCTTCTAGTGTTCTATTGAAATACATATCACCACAGCCCTCGCTATTAATGCCAACGTGTTTTTCTATATAAGATTCTATAGCCGCAGCATGTGATTGCTTCATGTCTTGCGAAGAGTTTGGTATACCACCTATTTCTTTCTCTGTCACCGATAACTTACTGTAAACTTTGTCGGGCCTGTTCATTGAAAAGCCTCTGTAACCTCTTCGCTTAAAATGGTATAATAATCTTGGTTTATTGTTTTCTGCTAATATAGGCATGCCATAAAAAATACAAGCCATAAGCACGTCTTCAAAAAATATTTCAGCTGTTTGTGGTCTAGCAACGTATTCTAAAAAAAAGCTATTAGCAGGCGCTTCTTCCATTGAGTATTTAGTAAGCCCGTGCAACGCTCCGTTAGATCCTATACCGTCAACAGTTCCTGATATATCGTAACTGTCACAACCAAATGCTCCAACGTGTTCATTACCAGGAAACTTAATACCGTTTTTAAGCCTTATTCTGTTTTGCATTTCTAACTTTGGTACCCAGCTAACTTTAAACCTGCCGTTTTTATTAGGCACAAACTCTACAGTAGTATCTTTAATGCCGTTTTTCCATTGAAACGAACCCAACGTAACAAGTGACGACCTAGTTATGTCATCGTTGTAATCTATTTGCTCGTATATTTTAGTTAGATTAAAAAGCGACTGTTTTGCTTCGTCTCTAAATGCATGACTCTCTGTGCGTGGAAACTGTCTGTAAAATTCGTTTAAACCATCTTGATCGTTTTTTAAACCTTCTACTTCGTTATCCCAGTACTCTATTACTCCTTGATCGATCTTGTCGCCATACGCATTAAGTACTGGCTTGTTCGGAGTGTCAAAGACAGGTGCTCCATACATGTCAATATATCCTTCGTAGTTCCATTCCATAGGTATGAACAAAGAATATAGTCCTGAGCTAGTCTGTCCATTGCGGTTTCTTTGTGTAATATCTGAGTCATAATAAAGCTTTTTAAAATTGTCTCCACCTTTATCTAATGAGTTGCTTGTTGAACCCATCATACACTTTCCAATAATTCTACTACCTAATCTTAGCGTGGTTTTCGTGACACGCCAGTTGTTGAGGATGTTCGTCGGGCGTTCCCATTTACCGCTTTCGTCGTGGACGAGTAGTTTGAGCTTTTCACCGTCATACGAGTTGTCGCCCGTATTCTTCCAGTCGATCGTGGTGTCGAGCCCGTCGAGTTCTCTAAGAGTCTCATTGTTCTCGAGTTTTTTACGCGTGTATTTCGTCGCGGGGACGCGATACGCGAGTTCTGTCTTTGGCCTGTCCATACCGTCCTGTATCGGCTTGAAAAAGAAGGGGTAATTAACCGATATCGGTACCACCTTGTCTGTAAACATCTTCTTCGCATCTGGTCCACTCTTCGATAGTATTCCATATCTAGAGTCAGAGGATATGGTTGCCAGGTTAACCACCTCGCCTGATGCCATAAATGAAAATCCAGATCGTCTATTCTTAAGGTAGCACAATCCATAGGATCGTACATCGGCCTTACAAGCTTCCCAGAATATATAGAATAATCTATTTGACTCGCGAAAGTCTGGTTGACCGACATCAATTTTACTCCACTGCAAGTACATGTAGTGAGTACCAGTAAGGTAAGTAGCAACATCTTTATTGTAAAACCAAAAACCTTTTTCTCTGTAAGTAAATTCATTATCGATGTAATCATACCATTGTTCTTTAAATTCTTCAGGATATTCTTCCCAATCAAATACAGATTTTATTCTTTGAAGATCTTTAGGATATTCGGTATGCTGCCAAGCGTTAGATTTAAATTTTTTTATATCTACGGGTTTTGGTAAAGCTATTTTAAGGTTTTGTATTTCATATACCTCACCTATCTCACCTGTTTTAGATATAACAACCATATCGTATTCTTTGTTATACCCGTAACCCCACTTTTTGTATCTATTTTTATTTTTTAATACCTTGGCTTTTACGTGGTCTTTTAGTATTTTTACTAGAGTTTGTTTGTAACTCATGTTGACCTACCTTCAGCAAAGCCCTTGAAAGTTTTTTCTTTAGTTTCTTTTTTAGGCTTTTCGTTTAACATTTCTTCTTCAAGCTGTATTCTAGTTAGTATTTCAAACGCATCAAATATAGCTAGCTTTTTAGTAGCCGCGGCGTTTTTAAGTCTATCAGCTGTTATGTCATCTCCTGAATCTACAATAGGTTCCTTAGCTACCTTAATAAGTTCGTCCACAGCCTTTTGCCCAGCTTGGATTATATTCAACTTCGTCTCCTTTGTATTCATATTTAATTGTAATATCATTAGTGCGCATACGGTATAATCTGTTCTCGTCTATGATAAACTCATACTCGCTGCTGGGGCTGAATCCAACTAGATCCCCCTCGTGTATTTTAAACGCTTCTAACGAGCTATTACCGTATTTTAATATACCAATATGTTTTTGCTCTTTTTCTTCGCTTATAATTTGTTTTTCTTTTTTAAGTATAGGTTTAACAAAACAAAAATTACCAGGCGCTTTCCACTGATTGTTATGTTTGTAAAGAAATATTTGATCGTAATAACAAAAATACATGTCTTCTTTAAAATACGATCCACTGTTTTTTTCAACACCTCTTACGTTATAAAACCTTCTAAACACATTGTGGTGAACTATAACCTCGTCGCCAATACTAAGATCTGTATCACCTATTAAAGGCAATGACATTACAACGCCAACTCGATTAACAAACTTGTGATCGTCCATTGTTGTGTTTACAATTAGTTTTTTATCACCAACTTCTACTTCATTTGTATATCTACCGTTTTTTGGTTGTATAATGAAGCTGTATAAACTTTGCATTAGTACTCTAGATTATATTCAATTGATATAGCCATATTGGAATTAAACTTTTTCCACGGTATAACTTCATTGTTTTTTTCTATATATATATTATATGATCCATCTTTTTGATCATGCAATATATCAGAAATGCAATGACCTCCGTAAACCTGTTGACCTACGGAGTAATGCATTGCTTCATTTTTGTAATCTGCGCCTATACTTATTTTTCTAATCAGCTTGGCCATCTTCTTCAACTTCTTCTTCTACGATTTCTTCGTAAGATCCGTCTTCAAGGTTTACTTTAATTTTACCGTACTTTTCTTCTAGAGTTTCATTTAACTCTCTAGATTTACCTACAACCTCTGCAAACGCGTGAAGCAGCTCGTGCTTTTGTGCTTCAATAGCACCAATATCTGACAGCAATCTAACCTTAGTTGTTTGCTGTGCTGTTAATTGTTCTAGTTCTTTTTTTTCTATTTTTTTACTCATGTTAATTTGATTTAATTATTATTTAATTTACTATATACTAATCACTTATATTAGTGTTTATTTACTTATTGATTTAAACTTTTCAGCGCCTCGAGAGCCAAAGTATGCTACGTATACTGTTATTAGTAAAGACTTCAAAAGATCAACCCAGCCTGAGTCAACATCAAAGCTTTCACCTATACTGTCTGAGAATATTAATAATACCATAGATACTGTTAAAAATATTAAAGTAAGTGGACGTGTGTTTTTACTAAGCCATGAATCACTTTTCATGTCACTATCCCAGCGCTTTGATATTTCTTGCATTTCCACCATATCTTGCTCTAATAACTTTAAAGCTTTTTCTTTGTCTTCTGGTGGTAATACGGCTGGATCTTCTTTTTCAATAAGACTTTTAACCATACCTAATACGCCGGCGTCAGGCAATAAATCACCTGCCACGCCTAGTATACTTGGTACCTTGTCTATTAAAAACTTACCAACTTTTGTTTCTTTAAATTTCTTTTTTGGTTTACTCATTACCACTTAACTTTATTAGCCCAGTAAGCTGCGCTTAGTTTACCTTTTGCTATGTTTTTTCTATGTCTAGCTTTAAAGCTTTTACGTCTTGCTTTTTGTTTAGCTGATTCACCTTTTTTAGGTTTACCAGCAGTTGTAACACCTTGTTGACCAAACCTTATAATTCTCTGTGTACCGCCAGAACAAGCCTTCACTACGTGAGATTTAGTCCTGTGTTTAGGAGTTCTTCTAGGCTTATTACAAGCCATAGATTTTTTATTTAATTTAGCCATTTTATGTTACAAATTTAAAGCAGCAATACGACTTGCTTGAGACGTAGATAAAGTAGATACAAATAAGTCTTTGGCCATTTTTAATCTTAAATGCCCTTCACTTCTAAATAAATCATCAACTTGATCTTCAGTTCTTTCGTTTTGAGCAATAGCTTGAATAGTTTCGCAGATTACAATATTATCTACTGATGCTGCTACATCAATTGTTGCTTGGTCTTGTGTGTATTCCATTTTGTTTTTTTTAAAAAAAATTATTAATTATTGTTTACTTTCTAGTTCTTTTACTTTAGCAGAAAGATCTTGAACTGCTTTTACTAATATTGGCACTAAGTTGCCATATTTTGCTTCTATACGATTTTCATTAATATCATATACTAAATCTAATATTTCATTTTCACCGTTAGGCATAGCTGCTTTTAATTCTTGAGCTATAAAGCCTACACGTTTTTTACCTTGCTTTGCATCTGCTGCATTCTCAGGTCTAAAATCCCAAGTAAACTCTACTGGTCTTATTGAATCAATAAAATCAAGTCCAAAGCTACTATCTTTAATATCTGTTTTATCTCTACCATCAGATAAACTAGCAATACTTGTATCAGCACATCTTAACGCTGTAATATTTGCATCACCTAGCGTAAATTCATTATCTGCATCTACAGCTGAAGACTCAGCGTTAAAACCTAAAGTTGTACAGTTACTACCAGTTGTTTGAGCATTTGCGGCTTGATGACCAACTATGGTGTTTTTAACACCAGTAGTTATATGATTACCAGCTTGATGACCTACACCTGTATTAAACATAGAAGTTTGACTAGATGCTGTTAAATCTTGAAAAACATAATTACCTATAGCAACACATTGATTAACTTCCATCGAGTTATTACCTCTCAGCGCGCTATGACCTACAGCTACGTTATCTTGACCTACAGTGTTGTTAAAAGCTAAAGCATCAGAACCAATAGCAATATTTCTATACCCTGTTGTAAAAGCTTGACCAGCTCTTCTACCAACAAAAACACCAGTACCCGTTGTTGCTGATAAACCAGCTTGAGACCCAACAAAAACACTTTCAGTAGCAGTAGTAACTGCTTTACCGGCTCTATAACCTATTGCAACGTTTTCTCCATCTGTTCCAGCGTTTTGCGTTGTTAAAGCTTGATAACCTATTGCTACGTTATTACCGTGAGCGTCTTCTGTGCTTAAAGCTTCATAGCCTATAGCTACACTTCTACCTCCACTAGTAAGAGCATCACCTGCTAAGCCACCTATAGCTACATTGTAAACACCAGTAGTCATACTTAAACCAGCATTATAACCAACAGCTACGTTTCCTGCGTCAGCACCAGCATTTAAAGTTTGAAGTGCAGCATAACCTACTGCAGTATTATTATCGTGTGAATCTTCAGCGCTTAAAGCGTTAAATCCTATAGCTACATTTTTTTGAGCTGTAGTTATAGCATCTCCTGCTTGTTGACCAATTAAAACATTCCAATCACCACCAGTCACCTGTGAACCAGCACCTTGACCAATAATAACGTTACCTTGTGCGCCAGTTAAAGCATTACCAGCAACTTCACCTATAACAACATTATCAAATCCAGTTAAATTACCAGCTCCAACAGCTCTATAACCTACAATTGTATTTCTACCTCCAGTAGTCATTACATCTCCAGCTCCACCTCCGATAATAGTGTTATTAACACCTGTTGTTATACTTTTACCGGCTTGATAGCCTATTGCTACGTTTTCAGCATCACTACCAGCGTTTTGCGTTGTTAAAGCTTCATAACCAACCGCAACATTTTTTCCATGTGCGTCTTCGGTTTTTAAAGCAAGGTGACCTACCGCTACACTGTCTGAACCTGTTGTAATAGATTGACCAGCACCTCTACCTATAAAAACATTTTCATGCCCTGTAGTAGCAGAAAGACCAGCGGCCCAACCAATAGCTATATTATATGAATCTCCAGTATTTAAAGTAGCTAAAGCTTGATAACCCATAGCTATATTGGTGCTACCACCATCTTCAGAGCTTAAACTACCAAACCCTATAGCTATATTAGTAGAACCAGTCGTTAAAGCATCACCAGCTGCTTCGCCGATACACACGTTATAGTTTCCACCTGTTATACTTTTACCAGCATCATGTCCTATTAAAACATTTTTTACACCTGTTGTCATAGCTACACCAGATTGATATCCAATAGCAGTGTTGTAAGCATCGTTTCCAGCATTTAACACTTTTAAAGCTTGATAGCCTACTGCTACATTGCCGCCGCGTGCATCTTCTGTTGATAAAGCCTCGTGTCCTATTGCTACGTTTTCAGCACCTGTAGTAAGAGAGTCACCAGCGTTATTACCTATTAAAACATTTTTTTGCCCTGTAGTCAAAACTCTTGCTGCGTAAAAACCTATTGCAATATTGTTATTTTGAGCGTCATTATTTTGATTAAGTAAAGCATTATCGCCTATACCTATACTTCTAGATCCAGTATCTTCAGCGCCTAAAGTATCTCTACCAATAGCTATGTTATTACCACCACTAGTTAAAGCATCACCAGCAGCGTAACCCATTAGTATGTTTTGCGTGCCTGTCGTCATTGCTACACCTGTTTGAGCACCAATAGCTACATTAAAGTTTTTAGTACCAGCTGTTCTTAAAGAACTTTCACCTATAGCTATATTACTAGCTCCGGCATCAAAATTACGACCAGCAGAATCTCCTAAAAATACGTTGTCAGTACCTGTTGTTAACGCTGTAGCTGCTTCAAAGCCTACAGCCACATTGCCTGTTCCACTAGTTATAGCGTCCATAGCTGCTAAACCTAAAGCTGTGTTATTTGAAGCACTGCTTAAAGTACCTGTTGTGCTGTGACCTACTATAATAGAACCAGTAAAATTAGTACCCTCTACTTTACCAGCAACACCACCACCACCTGCGGCAGCTAATACTATACCACCGTCACTTGAACTATATGTAAGCACGTGTCCGTCTGTAGAACCAAGACCTGGTATTCTAAGTAAGCTAATATTTGTGTCACCTAAAGTTATTTCGTTATTAACAGTAGCAGAAGACGGCGCAGCGTTGAAGCCTATAATAGTATTGTTATCACCTGTTGTAATACCACCACCGCTGTAACCAGTTCCTAGTAAAGTATTGCTGTGACCTTCTGTTATAGTTCTACCAGCATAACCTCCAATTAAAGTATTTTGATAGCCTGTTGTAACTGCAACTCCTGCGTTGTGACCAAAAGCAGCGTTAGCCGCATTGTTACCAGCGTTTTGAACTCTTAAAGCTTCACAACCTACAGCTGTATTAAAGTTATGACCATCTTCTGCCATTAAAGCTTGATAGCCTATGGCTGTGTTATTAGCACCTGTAGTTAAACCACTTCCTGCTTCAGCTCCAATTATAGTATTTTTTATTCCAGTAGTCATACTGTCTGCTGTATTATAACCTATACCTACGTTACCAGCATTAGAACCCGCATTTAAAGAACTTAGTGCATACCAACCTATAGCAACATTATGGCCGTTACCATCTTCAGCAGTTAATGCGTTATAACCTATAGCTACGTTTTTACCACCTGATGTTAAAGCATCTCCACTAAAAGCACCTACTAGTACATTTTCTGTACCTGAAGAAACTGCATATCCAGATCTATAACCTACAGCTGTATTATAAGGTGTACTACCAGCATTTTGAACTCTTAATGCCTCGTTACCAATAGCAACACTTCCTCTACCAGTATCTTCATCTCCTAAAGCATCATATCCTACTGCTACATTATGAAAACCAGTTGTTAAAGATTTTCCTGCAGAGTGACCAGTTAAAACGTTTCCATAACCTGTTGTTGTAGCAGCGCCAGCTTGGTAACCTACAGCCGTGTTAAGTGCGTTGTAACCAGCGTCTTGGACTTTTAAAGCCTCAAAACCTATGGCTGTATTTTGCCCGTGAGCATCTTCTGCTGATAAAGCTTGGTGACCTAAAACAGTATTACCGGCTCCTGTAGTTAAAGCATCTCCTGCTAAACTACCTACTACAACATTGTAAGCACCTGTTGTTAGTTCTTTTAGTGCTGAATACCCCACAGCAACGCTATAATCATCAGATCCAGAATTTTTATTTCTAAGAGCTTCGGCTCCAACACCTACAAACTTTCCATTAGCATCTTCGTTTTGACCAACTCTTATACCTACACACACGGCACTGTCAGCACTACTAAAACTTAATCCAGTTCCATAACCAACAAGAGTGTTAGAATAGCCGTTAGTCATAGTCACGCCTGAATTAACTCCAACAGCTGTATTTGTTCCACCTGTGTTTATCGCACCTAAAGCTTGATAACCTATAGCCACATTGTCATCTGCTGAAGTAATAGCATCTAAAGCATCTAAACCTAAAGCTGTATTTCTACTAGCATTGTTTAAGGTACCTGTCGTGGTGTGACCTACTATTATAGAGTCAGTAAAGTTTGTACCTTCTATTTTATGAGCAACACCACTACTAGTTGCTGTAACTGTTAAAGTATCACCTGACATTGCAGTACTAATACCTGTGCCGCCGGCAACAGTAAGTGTATCACCTGGTGTTATTGCTGTGGATCCACTATCACCTGCTACAGTAGTATCAGACACAGTAAAATCAATGTTTCCGTTAGTATCATCATAACCTACGGTTATACCAGTTTCTGTACCATCTAACATTCCGCCTACGAAATCTTCAACTTGTTCTTGTGTTAATTGGGTGTTTGTGTCTGTAGGTGTTGCAAACTCTAATGCGCTTCCGCCTGAGTTTACCTGTAGTACTTGTCCTGCAGAACCTATACTAGGAAAAGCAGCAGATCCACCGTTAACAGCGTATATTTCTATAAAGTTATCGTTGCATATATCAAATGCACTTCTTAAAGGTGTTCCAGTGCCGTCATTAGCGGAAGATCCTATATTTATTGATTGTTTAGCCATTTTTTATTTTAATTTTTTACATTATTGTATCGTCAGCAGAAAATATAGTGCTGTCAGCTTTTATTTCAGTGTTGTCTGCTCTTAGGTTAAAAACCTCTTCTACCAGGTTACGTACATTACGCCAATATGTTACAAATATCTTATTACCTATTATACTCATTGCTTAGTATATAAGTATTATATCATCTGCAGTTGTACCAAAGTCAAAAACTCTGTCTACTTGTATTGGTAAAAATGATCCAGCTGCTACATTTTGAAACAATACAGCTCTATATATTTCGTAACTTTCGCCACTAGCCATTATGTTAGCGGAAACATTTGCAATATCAACTAAAGATATATCTCCACCATCTGCAACAGAAGCTACAGAAGCAACTGTGCCATCCGTAGTATTTACTACTAAATCTCTTGGAGCAACATGAGTTCCATTTTTTGTCCACTTGTTAACAAATCTTTTTGTGCTATCACTAAGTTTATTAGTTACAGTTGAGGTAGCTGTTCCGGTTACAACAGGAGCGGATTGACCTGATAGTAAAACACAAAGATCTCCTTGTGTTCCAACATATACGCCAGCTCTGTTTTGACCTGAAAAAAAAGTATTTTGGTTAATGTTAAATTTATCACTTGAGTTTAAAAAATCTATTGCACCACTTCCTTTAGTGCTAGCATCTTTTATAACTATAGCTCTATTGACTGTTTCTACACCGTTTTTTTCTCTGCTTTCATCATTTGATTTAATAGGATCGCTTATAATATCTCCGTATGCCATTTTTTTTTATTTTATCTAGTTTTATCTTTATTAATTAGTTCTATTGCTTTTTTCATTACCTTATCAGTGTATGTTTTACCTTGCATAATAACGTTGCGTTGTTTGCTTGTAGGTAAATCTTCTTGACCTAGTAATATTCTATATATTTTGTTTATTAAAAGCTTGCACTTAACCGAGGTTTTGTATAAGCTGTATTTTTGTGTTGTATTGTTTCTGTGTCTCCACACTGTTATCCAACCTTCTCTTACAAGTCTTTGCCATCTTCTTTTATCCCAAGAATATGTATAAGTACCGTTTAAAAAGTCTTGACGCGTGAATAAATCTACACAGTCAAAATAAATTAAAAGCTCTAGATCAGCATCGTTTAGGTTGTTGTTTTTACAAGCCCACTTTCTTACAATGCGATAATGCTTGAATAAGCCAATGTCTTTTATATCTTTGGCATCTAGCTTTCTCATAAAACTATAACAACGTCTTGCTGCTTTATAACTAATAGAACTTCTTCTTCTAGCTCTATATTAAAGCCTGCCTGCTTGTCATAATATATAGTATCACCTGCTTTTACTCCGTTTACCAAATCGCCAGCAGATTTAATAATACCTTTGCGGTATCTTATATCTTCTTTTATTTTATCGGTAAAAATAAGCCCACCTTTTGTCTTAGTAGGCTTTTCTTTTACTTCTTTTATTACTAAAAATATACCTATAGCTTTCATTACTCTCTCATATTATTGATTACACAATCAGTTGAGAGTATCGTAGTTGCCACAGATACCGCGTTTTTAAGTGCTGTCTTAGTAACTAATACTGGATCAATAATACCAGCTTTTATCATACTTACTTGTTTACCAGTTACAACATCTATACCCCAGCCTTTTTTATTAGCTTGTGTAGTAGTGTCTAAACCTGCGTTATTAAGTATTACTTTGTAGGGCGCTTTTATTGCTTCTATAAATATTTTTTCACCTTCGGTTTTACCACTAAGCTTTTGCGCAGCATTAAGTAAAGCTATACCACCGCCCGGCACTATACCTTCTTTAACCGCAGCTTTAGTAGCGTGAATCGCATCATCAACACGATCTTTCTTTTCCTTAAGCTCTACATCAGAATTAGCACCTACAGTTATAACCGCCACGTTGCCTGATAATACGCCTAAGCGCTCTTGTAGTTTTTCGGTTTTTAAACTAGGTGTATTACTATTGAGTTGATCTTCTATAGCTTTAATTCTTTCTTTTGCAGCGTCTGGTATGCTTGTGACTTTTAAAACTGTAGACTTGTTGTCTGATACAGCTTTTTCACACTCACCTAACATATCAGGTGTTATAAGATCTATATCGTCTCCGTACTCTTCGTTAATATGAGTAGCACCAGTTACTGCAGCAATATCGTCTAAAAAGTCTTTTTTCCAAAAACTAAATCCTGGAGGTGCAACTACATTAGCTTTTATATTGCCTTTAATTTTATTCATAACTAAAGCACTCATCGGTTGTTTTTCTAGCTCACCGATTATAAGTATGCTTCTGTTATTTTGTACAGCATGCTCTAATACTGTTTGTATTTTTCTTACTGTTGTTATTGGTGATGATACCAATAGTACTAGAGGTTTTTCTAGTGTTACATTTTGTTTAGTGACATCTGTTACAAAGTTTGGATTTGCAAACCCTTGGTTTATCTGAGAGCCAGACACAACTTCAACACTTGTTTCATCAGCGCCATCTGAGTTCATGAAAACAGTACCGTTCTTACCTACTTTTTTAAACGCTTCACCTATAATAGATCCTAGTTCTGTATCGTTGTTAGAAGATATTGAAGCTACTTGATCAATCATATCACCTTCAACTGGTATAGATACTTTGTCTAAGTATTTTACAGTTTGGCTATACGCTTTATTTATGTCATTTTTAATATCTCTTAGAGAACTTTTATAATCTTTAGCTTGTTCTAGTATTGAGTGAGCTAATACTGTAGCGGTGGTTGTACCATCACCTGCTTCGCTTACTGTTTTTCTAGCTGCTTCTTTTATAAGTGTTGCACCTATGTTTTCTACTGGATTATGTAAGTTAACTGAATTAGCAACAGTTACACCATCTTTAGTTATCATAGGACGTCCCATGAAGTCTTCTAAGATTACACATTTACCGCTAGCTCCTAATGTAGAGCTAACGGCTTGTGTTAATTTAGTGATACCAGCAAAGACTTTATCTTGAGCATCACTGCCAAAGTTTAAGTTCTTCACTATTTCTTGTGAGTTTTGCATTGAATTAAATTAGATTAAATTGAAATTACTACTTAAATGTTTTAACTACTTTTGGGCCTTTTAAATAGTCGAGCTTTTTCGTGTAATGCTCAACTGAACTGTCAATTGCTTGTTCAGCGCCTTCAATAGTTTCTCGACGAGTAACGTCGATCCAAGTCTCTTTATTAGGGTCTTGGTACTCGGTTTGATAAAATCCATTAGGTAGCTGCACTATACGCCAACTGGCTTTATTAGATACATGCTCCCATAATTGTTTGGTTTCATCGGAAATTTGCGGTTGACTACTCCACGATTGAGTCTGGTAAAAAAACGTCATTGGTTTTGGTTTTTAATTGTTATTATTTGGTTTGCTCTAACCCGAGCAGGGTTTATTTTTTATGTAGCTTCTGAACTTTAAAGTCAGCGGTTAAGCTAGCTCCTTTATGTTTTACAAACTTACCAGAGTGTTTCATTAACTTTGGTGCTCCGCCACCGGACTTCATCCAGTGGTAGCCTTTTGGTGCTTTTACTTTCATTACTTTTTCTTACCGTACATTTTAGGCTTACCGTACATCATTGGTTTGCTGCTATTGTAATCCATAGCCATTGCCATGTCTTGAGCCATTTTTGGAAAATTACTACTGTCTACCATTTTAGGCATAGCCATTTTAGCTCTTAACATAGAAA
>Ga0181377_1000592_pt1 | contig 13390 bp, 5 predicted proteins | sample LowvirmetaG_9_FD_130160 | JGI IMG/M metagenome (GOLD analysis project Ga0181377, IMG submission 130160) | Marine viral communities from the Subarctic Pacific Ocean - Lowphox_13 viral metaG | ecosystem: Environmental > Aquatic > Marine > Oceanic | place: Subarctic Pacific Ocean | collected 2015-12-10
AGTTCAAGAGGCATTTTTCCTGCATAGGATGTTATCGGATAGGTGGGACGGAATGAGTGGTTACTATCAAGGAAAAGATATGACCGCACTTAGTACATATATAAAAGTGTACGAAATTACAGATCCACCCCAAACTTTATATTTTTTAAAGCATATAGAACATGAACACGGAAGTATGCTAAATGACAAAGTGAAAAAACAACACGAGGCCGATAAAAGAAAGGCAAAAACTAGGAAATAATGGCAGGAAAAAAGGTTAAAGGCGCAACTATTACTTTTGAGGTATCGGATGACGGTACTCTTAAACAGGTAGGCAATCGAGCCAAAAAGACAGCAAAAGATGTAGATAAAGTAGGCAAGTCTGCGGGAGATACTCGTAGAAATATGCAGGCTATGTCTGGTCGTACAGAATCAGCCTCTAAATCTTTTTCACGTATGCAACAAGGAACTGGCGGATTAGTACAATCCTATGCTGTTCTTGCTTCAACTGTCTTTGCTATTACAGCTGCTTTCCAAGCGTTAGAAAACGCACAAAACATACAAGCCCAGATCAGAGGCTTTAAAGAACTCACAAAAGTTACAGGTACTTCCATGCTCACTATCACTAATAGTGTTAGAGCTGCAACAGGAGGATTACTTGATTTCCAAACAGCCGCTCAACAAACTGCAATCGCAGTAGCAGCGGGATTTTCAGCAGACCAAATCGAAGGATTAGCAGAAGGAGCTAAGAATGCTTCTGTTGCTTTAGGTCGAGACTTAACAGATTCGTTCAACAGATTGATTCGTGGTGTGACAAAAGCCGAACCCGAACTACTAGATGAATTAGGTATCATATTAAGACTAGATATTGCTACAAGAAACTATGCAGCCACGATAGGTGCAAGTGCTGATAAACTTACTATTGCTCAGAGAAGAGCCGCTGTTTATAATGAAGTAAATAAACAGTTAACAGATAACTTTGGAGCAATTGGAGAAAAAGCAGATGAACTTGTAAATCCAATTAGTGCATTTGTTACTAAGTTAGGAGATATAGGAATAGCACTTTCAGAAGTTGTACTACCTGTTTTTACAGCGTTTATTGAGTTCTTAGAAAGAAATATGCCAATATTAATAGGGCTATTAGTCATCTTCGCTAGAAAAATGCTAAGAGACATAGTACCTGGTGCAGGTGCTATTAAACAGAAATTTGCTGATTGGACTACAGATAGTCAAAAAAGAATCAATGCGTTAAATAAAAGATTAGATAACAATGCAAAGAAAATCAAAATGAACGCAAAAGCTTCAGGCAAAGCAAACAAAACAGTATCTGTAGCGTTCAAAAAATCTTTAGCAAAAAGAGGTATGGATGAAAAAGTATTCTTTCAAAAATCAGCCGCTAACCAAAAAAGGTCAGTAACAGCACATATTAACAGTCTCAAGAAAATAGAAAAAGCCACAGGCAGATCAATGGCTAGACAGATTGCTATTCAGAGAGCTGGGTACAAGAAAATAGAACAAGCCGCAAAAATGGCAGGTACAAAAATAGGTCTTAATATTAACTCAGGAATAGCTATTGCTGAAAGAGGACTAGTAAGACTGGGACTAGTAGGATCAAGGGTTCTAAGTAGTTTAATGGCAAAAGCTACTATGGTAGGAACAGTATTTGCAGGCTTGGGAACTATAATAAATTATGCTTTTGCAGCTTTTATGGCATTTATGATGATACAAATGTTTGTAGATATGATTCCTGCAGTTAGAAAAGCAAAAGAAGCTGCTCAAGAATTACGAGATGTATTAAAAGAAAGTAGAGTTGAAACTTTGGAGTTGGGAGCAGCAATGACAGCTTTCAATACAACAAAATTAGAAAAAATAGGTGACTCTGTAGGAGATGCTGATGAAAGATTAACCGCTTTAGCAAGTGCTTTAGACCATTTAGCAAATGCTGTAAATAATGTTAAACTTGATGGAATCGGAGATAATATAATTGAATCTGTAGAAACAGGACTAATTGATGGCGGATTTACTAGTCGAAATTGGTGGAACGGCTGGTTGGGAGGCACTTCTGACGCTGCAGAATCTGCAGGAACAATCCTAGGACAACAAATAGTAAGCGGTATTGTTACCGCAACCTCATTAGGCGGAGATGAAGCAGCAAACAACCTTTTAGATAAATTACTTATGCCTCAAATAATGAAAGATGTTAAAAAATCAAGCTCATACGGTACTATAACAGGTACCGCAGAGTATACTGAAACTGGGAGGAGTCTTCCTACAGGAGAAACTGCATCAACTTACCCATCTCAAGAGAAACTAGATAGAATACAAACCAAAGTAGATGCTGCTAGACAGATGGTATTAAAGAAAAAATCTGACGAAATTATGGGTTTAATTCAATCATATCAAGTAGCAGACGGCAACGAGCAAACTAGATATCTTACAAAAATTACAAATAGACTAAAAGAATTTGGTGTAACTGCTGAAAACGTATTTAAAGTAATAAAAAATGCAGACGAGATTGAAAGTGTAGTATATAATATAGAAGGATTAGGTGAAACGTTTAAGGAGTTAGACACTACAACAGCGGAAACTAATAACGCTATTCAATCTTTTAAGAATATAGACGAGCCTCTTAAAAACTTAGCAGAATTAAGAAACCTTACTCAAGCAAAACCTACTGAAACTCAAAAAACAGCAAATGGTTTTAGAGAAGTTGGGCTTGAGATTGATGCCATGGCAGTAGCAGGAAACAATGGTGTAATCTCAATTAACCTCTTAGATGAAGCAGTACGAAAGAAGTTAGATACAGATAAGTTAGAAGTCGACTTACTTGAAGTTTCAATTGTAAAGTTACAAATGAGATTAGGACTAACTAAAGAACAAGCAAAAGTTGCAGTTGACCATCGTGTGACAATACAAAATACTTTAGACGCTGTTGCAAAAATGGAAGGAGTTTCTAAAAACATTACAACGCTTAATAAAATGGAACTTGAGATTGCAGGAAGATTAAACGATAGACACTCAAAAAGAACAGTTCAAATAATGAAACATGAGCAGCTAAATACAAAAATATTAGAAGTTGCAGGAAAAATAGCAGATAACGGATTAGTTCTTGGTAAACAGAGTGATATAGAGAATAAGGCACAGCAAGATAAACATGCAACGTTAACACTACAAAAAGAAGAATTATTATTACAACAAAAGATTTTAGAACACAATTTAAATTACGTTTTACAACTACAAGACGCGCTAGTAGAAACCTTCGATCAATCAGGAGGTAAAGGCTTAGAAAGTATGATTATGGGCGATAAGTCAGGAAGCGAAGTAGCACTAGAAATTTCTAAAAGTTTACAACAAGCTAGTGCTGGTGTATTATCTGATATGATTATGACACCTTTAACTGGTGGAGTCAAAAAATTATTTGGAATGGAAGATAAGATAGAACTAACTCCAGAAGCAAAAGCTATTCAAACAGTACACAATGAACACGTTAAAGCTTTACAAGATGCCTTACAAGCTCATGCAACAGCAATCGGAGGAACTGACTTAAATCTACCAGGTACAATAGATCCAGAAACTGGTTTACTTAAAAAGGGTAAGTATGAAGAGACAAAAGAAAATAATACAACCTCTGGAACAGACTTTGTGGATGATGGCTTATTCTCAGGACTAAAAGAGAAGCTTTCAGGAATGTTCTCAGGTCTGATGGGTAGTCTTGGTGGATTCTTTAGTAGTATCTTTAACCCATTTGCTGGAATGTTTGGCGGCGGTGGCAATATTGTCGGACTAGCAAGTGGTGGTATTATGGGGTATGATAAAGGCGGAGTAGCCAAAGAACCAACTTACTTAGTTGGAGAGGGAAAACAAAACGAAGCAGTAGTACCTTTACCTGATAACAGAAGTATACCAGTAAACTTGAAAGGTAGCGGTGGTGTTAATAATACAACTATAAGTGTAAACATCGATCAATCAGGCACTACTTCAGATATAACAAGCGATGACGGTGGAGCTTTAGGAGCAATGCTAGATGCAGCAGTTCAATCAACTCTTGAAAGAGAGCTAAGACCCGGCGGAATACTAGGAGGATAAGATGGCAATAGGATTTGATATAGGTGGCTCACTCGGAGTAGTAGTACCAGATAAAGGACAAAGTAGAGACAATGAACCTAAAGTATTTATAGCAGAGTTTGGAGATGGATATGAGCAAAGAACTCCACAAGGAATAAATAATATTAGTCAGTCAATAGACGTAGGGTTTAGTAGTAGACCAAAAGATGAGATAGACGACATAGTTGCTTTCTTTGAAAGTAAGAAAGGAGCAACTTCTTTTAGTTTTACAATGTCAGATACTAACGGTGGAAGTAACGAAGAAACAATGAAAGTAGTATGTGAAAGTTGGAGTCAGACTTGGAAGTACGATGAATACTACGATTTAAAAGCAAAATTTAGAAGGTTATACGAAGCATAATGTCAGAAAATTTAGTAATAAAAGATATACAGAAATTAGAACCAGGCTCAGAACTGATTAGAGTTTTTGAACTTGAATATGCTACCAATAGTTGGTTTTATTTTGTTGCTGGACTAGAAGATAATTTAACTGAGCTTCAAATGAGAGACTACAATACTAATAGTCAAATTAATACTTATAAAGCTTTACCTGCAGAAGTAAAAGGTTTTGAAATAAAAAGCGAAGGAGCGATAGCAAGACCTACTATTACTTTAGCAAATGCAACAAGCGTACTATCAACTGCAGTAGGAACTATAGATTATCAAGACTTTTTAGGATTAAAAGTTGTTGTTCGTACTACATTGAAAAAGTACTTATACGGAGAAAGCGGAGATGCTTCTCCTCCAGTAGAGTTTCCTAGATCTGTTTATATTATGGACAGGATAAAAACTAGAACTAAAACTGCAGTAACTATAGAGTGCGTATCTCCTTTTGATTTAGGAGACACAAAAATACCTGCTAGAAATATATTGCCAGACAGATGCCCTTTTCTTTATCAAGGTGCAAGTCCTGATAAAGGCATACATGAAAAGGCTCAAAGTGGATGTCCTTGGCATACAGAAGGAAAGTACACACCAACATATAAAAGAAGTTTAAACGGTACAGAATATACAGTCTATGTAAATGCAGATGACGAATATGTAATACCTAGTAGTACTACTTTTACAACCTATAGTAGTGGTGCAATAACTATCGATACTTATTACAAAACAACAACAACATTAACTAGACAAGCTCCTGATGGAACTTCTAGTAGTGTTACTATGAATAATTATTGGCAAGCTTTAGGAGCTAGTAGTAATCCTGGAACACCTACTGATACAAATATTAACTTCAAAAGAGTTAGGATATATTCAACGTATTCAAATGGAACTGATTACTACACATATAGTGATGATAGACATAATGACTATGTAACTTTTACTGATGATGTTTCGACATCACCTACACATAATAAAACGTTATTATGGAAAGCAAAAGCGCCAAGTGATTTATTGTCCCCCACAACAGGAAGCGATTTCTGGGGAAGAGGAGATGGCTGTAGCAAAAGATTAGATGGTTGTAAAGCACGTTTTGGATTTGATCCTAAGACTGCAGGGACAGCTTCTTCTACTGGAAAAGCAAGTTCAGATACAACAGCTACCCTTCCTTTTGGAGGATTCCCAGCGGCAAAAGCATTCTCATGATGGATGAGATATATGCTCACGCAGGTAGAGAAGCACCGAGAGAGTGCTGTGGACTTGTTATACAAGAAGATGATAAAGAAATTTATATTCCTCTCGATAATATTTCCGAAAATAAAAATCAGTTTGAAATGGACGCAAAAACTTTCGTTACATATCAACTCAAATCAAACATAAAATATGTTGTCCATAGTCACTATGAGCAGAATTCTCATCCAAGTGACCATGACAAACATAACTGTAAAGCGATAGGTATACCATATTTAATAGTATCTTATCCCGACAAGGAGTATACAATTTTACAACCATGACAAGAAATATATATTTAAATGGAGAGATCGGACAGCTATTTGGAAATAAATGGCGATTAAACTGTAAGACTATTCAAGAAGCAATGCATGCAATAGACTGTATGAAAGGCGGTATGCGTAGATATTTAACAGATTGTACCGAAAACGGTGTAGGATTCACAGTTCAGAAGGGAGAGGATTTTCTAGACAATCAGACAGTAGGAATAGAACTAGGTAAAGATGATTTAATTATTACTCCAGTACCCGCAGGTTCAAGAAGACAAAAAAGCAAAGGACAAAGTTTTCTTAAAATTATTGTAGCTGTTTTAATGATTTATGTAGGATTTAAATATGGTGACCCAGACCAGATGGAAAAAGGATTTCAATTATTAATATCAGTCGGTACATCATTAGCTTTACAAGGAATTACAGAGTTGCTTACAAAAGAACCCGATGAACTTTCGGAAGAACAAGCCACTCTATTTAATGGCCCAACTAATAATACTAAATCAGGAATACCAGTTCCTTTATGTTATGGAAAAATGGAAGTAGGAGGAGCAGTGGTAAACTTTGGATTTACACAAACTAGATTAAGAGGATCTTCGGGCTATCAATTCGTATCTAAAGGTACTAACAATGGAACAGGAACAGGCGGTACTACAGGCGGCGGTAAGACTGGTGGCGGCAAAGGTTATAATTTACAAGAGGCACAAAAATAATGGCTAGAAAGACAAATAATACAGCAACAGGTACTACCTCAGCAAGTACAAGAAGTACTACAGCACAAAGTGCAGTTATATATGACATATTATCAGAAGGACCGATTGAAGGATTAGTTCAAGGTGCTTCAAGTATACGATTAAATGACAATCCAGTAGCAAACACTATAAATGAAACAATTATTTCTCCTAAAAGTTCAGGAGACGTTAGTTATAATGCTACAAATGGAACTTTAACTGATAATAGAACAGCAAAAATGATGACAGGTACAGCTACTACAGATGGTGTAAGATATGTACAAATATTTGGGGGCAGAAAAAGAGCTGCTAATTCTATAAATGCAATTGCAGGTAATAATATTATTAAATCTACTAATACAAGTGTGATGTCTTTTGCAGCTACAGATATTGCTCAACCTCTTACTGGTGGAAGCCCAACAAATCCTAACTCCCCCGACCAGTTAATCAGAATAGATGGAGCAGGAGAAGGTGGAGGACAATTAGTAGCAGCTATTACAGAAGTTATAAATACTTCAGCTGTAAGAGTTGACTACACTCCTTTAACAAGCGTAACAAATACAGCATGTTATATTGATTTAGTTGATAGAGTGCAGACAATAAGCGCTTCAACACTTACTATTACACCTACAGGGCAAGGAGTAACCACAGCAAATACTTCAGCCATAATGACCTCTCCTATAAGAAGTACCAATCAAACACCTACTTATAATTATCAAAACTTTGGATTTGCATTTAGAACAGGAGAAAGAGACCAAGAATTTTTACCAACTCCTGCAGGTATTGGTAGTGCTTCTGTTGCTTTCAATGTTAGCGGAGGAGATCTAGGTACTACATCAGATACGGGATATCCGTCCCCAAGTGCTTTTGGACTAACTTCACCAACAGAAAACTATACAGGAACAGCTTTAGTAGTAACATCAAGTCAGATGGGAGTAGGCAATGCTTCAGAAATAGACAAAGTCAGATGTACAATAGGTTTTAACTCTCTAGTATCACAAAGAGATACAGGAGCTATTGGACCAGGTTTTGCAGAGTATAGAATAAAGTTTGGATATTCCAGAGATGGAGGAAGTAACTTTACAGACGTAGTAAAAATAGGTAGAGAAACAGTCTCTACTCTCACATCACGTTATCACGGGAACACAGCAACAAAAGACACTTCATCAGGAATTATTAGAAGAAAAACATTAACACCTTTCAATCAAGTATATGAATTTGATATGACTGAATATCAACCTTTTGATTCTTATAGATTAACGTTTGAAAGATTATCACCAGTTAACCAAAAAGAAAATGGATGGACACAAACTAATAGTGCTACCATAAAATCTATTGAAAATATAATTACGGATAAACTAACATATCCTTACTCTGCGTATGCAGCTGTTGTTGTAGATGCAGAAGAATTTGATGCTATTCCAAAAAGAAGTTATTTAATTAGAGGACTAAAAGTAAAAGTTCCTACTAATTATTTTCCTATAGATAGTATAGACGACTCAACAGGAGCTAGAAGAACAGCTTCTGCTTATACTAGGCATGTAACTAATGGTACAGAAGAATCTTCAGTACAAGACTGGGATGGTAATTTTAGAGGGGACACTAAAGAGTTTCCTTCAGCTTCACACGTAAACCATGATTCAGTATATTCTAATAATCCTATTTGGGTATTTATGGATTTGCTCACAAATAATAGGTATGGAGTAGGTAAATATATAAATGAAGAATTTGACTATTCAATGATAGATAAGTATACTTTATTTCAACTTGCAAAATATTGTGATGAATTAGTACCTGATGGTGTAGGAGGGGTTGAACCTCGTTTTACATGTAATCTGTACTTAACAAAAGACGAAACAGCACTAAAAGTATTACAAAATTTAGCGTCTCTAGTTAGAGGAATGTTAATTTGGCATGGAGGTCAAGTAACTTTAGGTAGTAGCATACAGAAAGGTTCAGTATATAGTTTTTCAAAATCAAATGTTATTGGAGGAGAATTTGCTTATGCTGGAACAGCAAACAGATTCAGAAATAATCAAATAGCAATTACTTGGAATAATCCAGAAAATGGCTATAAACAAGAAGTAGAAGTTGTAGAAGACCATGATGAAATAGCAAAAACAGGAAAGATTAGAAGAAAAAGCATTACATCATATGGCACAACTTCTAGAGGACAAGCAATTAGGCTTGGCAAGTTTCATTTAATAACAGAAAAACTAGAAAAAGAAACAGTAACATTTACAACAGGACTTAATGGAGCAATGCTAAAGCCTGGAGATGTTATCGATATACAAGACGCAGACGTACACGATGTCGTTGCTAGTGGTAGAGTTACAACGTCTTCAGCTTCAACTACTACATTCATAAAGACAGATAGAGATGTAACTGGTTTCCTAAATACAAATGATACTTTTAAATTACACTTAATATATCCAAGCGGTGGTTGTTATTTATCACAACCAAGTGCAACAATTAATTCAACTTCATATGTGCAAGGAGACTTAATACTTCTTGATGAAGGCGGAGCTGCTATAGATACCCAGGTAAAAGCTGCTAATTTAGTAGATGACTCAGGCAATGTAGTAGTAACAAGTTGGTCGGAAGATGTCAGAATAGAAAGCAAAACAGTAGACTTTAATAATTCTACTTCTGCAGGTGTAAAAGTTACTAGCGCATTTAGTTCAGTTCCTAATGGAGAAGTTATATTTACTCTTAGTGGACAAGCAGGAACTGGAGCAGAAATAAGCGGAAGCCTAGAACAGTATATAGTAATGACTGTTAAAGAAGATACTAAAAGTATGGGTTATAACATAACTGCCGCAGAATATTCTGTAGAAAAATTTGATGAGATTGATAGAGGTCATGTAGTACCACAACTACCTGATATAAAAAGATTACCAAAAAGAGACGATCAAGTACCTGCAGTCACAGGTCTCACTGCTAGAGTAGTAAGAGGAGACGCAACTGGTGGAGATGCTGCAGTAGATACATCTGAATCTAATTATTCAATTATTGTATCATGGAGCCATCCTACTACTGGTCGTACAGAAGAAGATGGAACACCTATTGATGATGTATATGAACATTTAGCAGGGTATAATCTACAACATAATATTATTACAGGAAACGAAGAATCTAGCGTAGGAGACTTTATAACTAAAACAATTAGGACTACTCAAAAAACAGAATTTGTAATTACAAATGTAGTTCCTGGAGATGATTATATTGCTCGTATTCAGACTTTAAATACTAATGGATTTACTTCAGGATATGTTCAAACAATTATTGATTTTTCTCCTGCTACACAAACTCCTTCAACATCTGCAGTAATTGCAGGTGGACTTAATGGTGGAATACAAAAGGGAGGTATATTAACTACTCCCGCAAATATAAATAGTAGTACAGGTAAGGTTACACTTGCATCCGATACTTATACTTTTACACCACCAAATGGAATAGATACAATTACTATTTCTAGTGCTAATACAAACTTTACAGAACAAACTTTCTCAGGTATGAGTAATGGCGACAAAGCTTACTTATTACTTGACTATGATGGAAATACCGCACGAGGTACAACTAGAACAGATATTCTAAAACCTATAAAGTTAGCAACAGATACAACAGCAGCCGACCCAGACAGTGGAGCAGTATATAACTATACCTTTATGGCTAGACAAAATCAAGCTAATAACGATTTAGTAGAAGCTACTGGAACAGCAGTAACGATTAAAGGAGAAGCTTTAATTAGAGGTTCAGGCACTAATTTTGACGGAGATTACGCAGTTGGAGAAATAATTGCTATAGGCGATGCAAATGTTAATCGTTTTATGAGTAAAGTTGCCTATATTGAAAGCGATACTTCTTTAACTTTAGAAGCTCCAATACCACATACTTTATCTTCTGTTAAAGTTTATAAACAGTCTTTACCAATAGATTTATCAAAAGACACAATTATAGGAGAAGTTAATAAGACATCAGGAGTATATTCATTCGTAAACTTTTCTAGTGGAAACAAAGGATCAGATGCGTATAGTATAAATGGTACAAATGAAAACCATAACTTCCCTTCAAACGCAGCGGGAGTTGTTAGTGATTTTTCAAGTTTTTCAACTTCATATTCAGTTAATAAAGGCACTATAAGCTATACTTTTGCAAGTAGTGGCTCCGCAACAAGCACTTTCGGACTAGCCACTGCAGATACAAATTGTACTACAGTAGTAAACTCTAGTACTGGTGCTATTACAGTTACAGCAATAACAGCCGATACAGCTTCTTTCATAGTTACAGTAACAGATAGAGAAACTAATGAAACTATAGGAACAAGAGTAGTATCTTTAGGTAAGAGTATACCTGGAGTAGCTGGAGCTGGTTCAGACTCAAGAACAGTAAATTTAACAGCAAGTGACTACTCAATAATTTATGCGGCAGACGGAACAACACCGAGCCCTAGTGGAACAATTACATTAACAGCAACGTCACAAAACTTTTCAAATCCATACTTTAAGTTTACAGGAGATGGCATATCTGATGAAACAAGTTTTACAGATGGTTCAGGTGCATCAGATACCTTTAGCTTTAGCGTACCTTCTACTATAAATACTGACCCACGAACAATTAAAGTAGCAGTATCAGAAGCAAACCAAACAGAACTTGCATTTGATACAATTACACTTACTTCTTTACAACAAGGAAGTACTGGTGCAGATGGTGCAGCAGCTTACACAGCTATTATTACAAATGAAGCTCATACGTTTCCTTCTTCTAACACAGGAGTTGTAAGTAGTTTCGGAGGATCAGGTACAAAAATAGAAGTTTATAAAGGAGCAACTCAACTTACTCCAGTAGCAAATACAGCTACTCCTGGAACAGGTCAGTATGACATAACTACTACAGCAGATAATATAACTGTAGGAAGTTTTACACTAAACACAGGAAGTGAGAAAAATGTTACAGTCGCAGACCATAGTGGTGTTGCAAATGGTACTGATAATTCAGAAATAGAATATAGTATAAATGTAGAAAATGAAGTAACACTCACAAAAGCACAAACGTTTACAAAATCTAAAAAAGGTACAGATGGAGATGATGGTGCTACAGGTAAAAAAGTAAAAGAATTAATTCTATACTATCCAGCGTCATTCAATAATAATACATTCACAATACCAGACGCTCCTTCTTCAGGAGTATATCATTTTGGTAATAACGTTGTAGCAAGTATAGCTTCAGGATGGCAACAAGCAGTACCAGAAGACTCTAATGGAGCAATTTATTGGACATCAGAAGCTCTGGCTACAGAAGGTTCAACAGCTAATACTTCTGGAAGTTTATCATGGTCTGCCCCAGGTAATTCTAAGTTTCCTATGAATCAGGTAGAGTTTATATTTATAAGAAGTGCAAACCAACCTACAACGCCGACTGCAACAAACTATCCTGCTTTACCAAGTAGTTGGTATGATGATATAGCAGATGTGCCTTCAGGAAGTAATGCAATATGGGTATCTAAAGGAACAACAACATTTAGTATTGCAAGTGGAGTATTCAAATATATAACTACTTGGCAAGCCGCTACAAGAATAGAAGGTTCAGATGGAGCTCCTGGGGATGACGGAGATGATGGAGCATCAAACTTTACAGTCTTCCAAGAGTCTGCAAGTCAACCGAATACTCCAACTGCAGGAACTCCAAATCCACCAACAAGCAGTTGGTACTCTACTCTTACTGCTGCAAGAAACGCAGTATCTGGAAATGGATTAGTGTGGTTCTCTGTAGGTACAAAACCAGGAACAAGTAATACGATTACTTGGAGCGTACCTATAAGATATGTGGAAGATTATGATAACTTAGCAGGTACAAAACCACCTGAAGATGCTAACAAGTTTACACCAATTAACGATAGCACAGAGGGTCGTTGGAGATTCTCAATAAATGGTGGTGGCACAGAAGATGTAGATGTATTTAGCTCAGGTGAAAGAACTAAACTAGATAGACTAAGAGCTGGAAAAATACCTACAAGTGATTCAGTACTCCTAGAGAATACCACAGATTCTCAAGTCAAAGCTACAGCAGCGGAAAACGCAGCTAAACTACAGGAAACTACTAATAGAGTAACATTCCCAACTAATACTACAGAAGGACAGTTTAGCTTTAACATAGGTTCAACTAATTTTACTAATGATGTTTTCTCTAGCGGAGAAAGAACAAAACTAAATAATTTAAGAGCCGGCACGTTACCAGGTGGAACAGGAAGTTTAGAAAGCACTGCAGGCTCTCAGAGTAAAGCTACAGCAGCTCAAACAGCAGCAGCCGCTGATGCTACCACAAAATCAAATACAGCTGAGGCTAACGCAGCAGCTACTGCAGAAACTAAAGTAAATAATAGACTAAGCGCTACAGAAAAAAATAGATTAAATGCTGGTAGTAGTCCAGACAATACTAAATCTTTTGATAATGCAGGTACTATTACAGGTAATGTAACTGGTAAAGTTAATAATGTAGCGGTAGCTACAGTAGCGGCAGGAGCAGCATTAGGTGCTACATCTAACCAAGACTCTACTACTACTATAAGACAAGGGACTACTGCAACAGATGTTGGGCTAGGAAGTGTACCGAATGTTGATATGCGTAATGCTAGTAATATAACTTCAGGTACAATACCTATTGCTAGAACACCTACTACAGTTAGAAACTCTAGTA
>Ga0181377_1000593_pt1 | contig 13375 bp, 17 predicted proteins | sample LowvirmetaG_9_FD_130160 | JGI IMG/M metagenome (GOLD analysis project Ga0181377, IMG submission 130160) | Marine viral communities from the Subarctic Pacific Ocean - Lowphox_13 viral metaG | ecosystem: Environmental > Aquatic > Marine > Oceanic | place: Subarctic Pacific Ocean | collected...
CCGAATACGCGGCTAGTTGTGTTTCCAGCGCTAAATGTCACCGTGTTTCCGTTGGTTTTAATTGCAGGGCCACCCGCACCACCCGTTGCTCCCACATCTGCAACGAGAAAACCCCCATAATTTGTCCCACCCGCAGCGCCCCATCCCCCGCCGCCACAAGTTGTCGCTTGTATTGAGTTGGGCTGAACACCTGCAAAACTGGGGTTTGGTACGAAAAAGAAGGGAAAATTATTGTTTGTAAATCTAGAGTTTTTGTCCACAAAAGTTTGATTTGCAGTGGTCGAGGTTGTTGATCCTGTGTAGTGGCTCTCATCAGAAAAAAATGCTTGGTTGGAGCCATTGTGGGTAGCAGTAAATGTCGGCCTTGGGTCATTATAGGTATCAATGGCGAACCCATTAAACCCAATATTTGATCCTTCTTCGTTTGGGCCACCACCAACGCCCCCCACAATCATAGCTGAAACAACAATTCCCTGTCTAAGTGGCTTGTTGAGTGTGCTTGTCGGATTAGAGTTCTGCCATGAAGTTGAAGCAATATTGTTTGGAAGGTTGTTGGCTGAGTTAAAAATGCTAGGGTTGGTATGATTAAAAAGATATGAAAAATAGCCATCGCAATTACCCGACTTAACGCTCTGAGATTGACCAGGCATTTTGCGTGAACCCGTTTGCCCACTTACCCTATATTTTCTTGCAAATCGCGGAGAACCACCACCACCACCCATATCATTACCCTCCTAAAAAAAGAAATCGCCTGTTGCCGCCAATCCACCATGCCCCCCGCCCTCGCTACTGTGGAGGTAGTGGCGAAAAGCGGTATAGTGATGTGTCTCGCTGTGAGAACTACCAATCCTTGTAAGCCCAACGCTGCCCAAGCCCGTAGTGTTATTAGCTGCCGCCATAGTGTAGTTTGCTGAACTATTTTCGTTTCCAGAGGCCGCAGTATAGGAATCACTGTAAAGGTTTTTACCCCCACCAGCCCCCCCGCCACCAAAAGTTCCCGCTGCGCCACCGCCACCACCGCCAATATAGCCATTTGAGTTGTCAATTGTGACTGAGACATTGAGTGCGATTGCAGGGCCACCAGCCTGACCATTACCAGAGGAATGGTTGGCGTTACCGCCTCGCCCCATGATGTAGCCTTTGTTTACAATGGTGAGGCCATTTGGAAAGTTTGTTCCTGTGGTCAGAGCCGCTACTGTCACGTTATCTGACCAGACATATTTCCCAGTATTGATAACAAATATTAATGCAGCTGATCCGTCCCAACCAAGCGCCACTGCTTTTGTTCTCAAATTCATCTCTTGCTCATTCGAGTTTAAAGTAACTGTTTGAGCGGCAGACTTTCCATAAAACCCACCTATTGATATTGCACCACTCGCTGGAACACCAGAAGCCGCCCCATAATATTCGCTCAGAGAATGCGGGGCCGAACCCCCAAACTCTGCTGCAATATCAGCTAAAGAAATTGCACCGCTAGTCTGAAGTACCATTTAATTTTTCCACTTTTTCGTCCAGTTCCTTGACTGCCTCGATCAAAACGGGAACCAGCTTTTCATAATAAACAGTTTTATAATCATCGCTGATTGGCGCTTTTGTTACGATTTCGGGAAGTACAGCCTCAACCTCTTGAGCCGACACGCCTACTTGACGCCCCTCATAGTTGTAACCAAGGCTCTTGGCTGTTTCATTTTCATAAAAATAATATCCCGTGAGAGATTTCACCTTGGAAAGTGCGTCCTTAATCGGGCCTGTGAAATTCTTGAGGCGAGCATCAGAATAATAAGCTGTGACGTTGTTTGTTGCTCGTATTTCACCCGCAGTTCCGCTTGCACCAGTGTTGACGCCAAGGCTATTCACTTGGGCATTTGAGTTTGTTGTAAAACCACCCGCCGCGCCTGTGCTTCCCGTGTTTCCAGTTTGGCCCTTCTGGCCCTTACTGCCGTTCGAACCGTTCGAACCGCCCGAACCCACCTCGCCCTTTTGGCCTTTTTGGCCTTTACTGCCGTTCGACCCGTTTGAGCCGCCAGAACCCGTGTTTCCAGTTTGGCCTTTTTGCCCCTTTGCGCCATTTGATCCGTTTGATCCGTTCGAACCCGCGCTGCCCGTAGACCCAGTGTTTCCGACCTCGCCTTTTTGGCCTTTTTGTCCCTTTGCGCCCGTCGAACCGCCAGAACCAGTGGCTCCGACTTCGCCCTTTTGGCCCTTGGCCCCGTTGGAACCGTTGGAGCCATTGGAGCCAGCCTGACCTTTTTGGCCTTTAGCGCCGTTTGAGCCGTTTGAGCCGTTGGAACCGTTCGACCCAGCCTCACCCTTTTGCCCTTTTTGACCTTTACTGCCGTTTGATCCGTTTGAGCCGCTAGAACCAGTGGCCCCGACCTCACCTTTTTGGCCCTTCGAGCCGTTCGACCCATTCGATCCAGCCTGACCCTTTTGGCCTTTTTGACCAGTTCCACCAGTACCGCCTTGAGCGCCGACCTCACCTTTTTGGCCTTTAGATCCAGTAGCGCCACCTGATCCAGTGCTGCCAACCTCACCTTTCTGGCCTTTACTGCCTGTGCCGCCCGTAGACCCAGTGTTTCCGACCTCGCCTTTTTGCCCTTTAGCGCCAGCCGATCCCGTAGATCCACCTGATCCAGTGGCTCCAACCTCGCCCTTTTGGCCTTTACTGCCGTTAGATCCCGCCGATCCAGTTTGACCGACCTCGCCCTTTTGGCCCTTGGCCCCAGTGCCGCCAGTGCTTCCCGTGCTACCAGTTTGGCCCTTTTGACCAGCGTCACCAGTTCGAGCAAATGTGACAATCAATTCTTCGTTACTGCTAAATGAACTCGCTGTCCCGTCTATATGGGAAACAGATATTTTAAAATATCCTGACTTTTCTGATATGTTTGAAATTGAATAAAATGCAAAATCAGAAGCATCACCAATGTTTGAAATTCGAACATGGCCCTTAATCGTCGACGTGCTGTCATCGATTGTTCTTAAATAATCTTGAATATCAACCGAAGTGCCATTGAAGTCAGCCCGATCATCAATATAGATTGAGCTGGCGCTGGATGGATTAACAGAACTGAGCCTGATTTTTGCAGTGCTTGGGTCAGATTGCGAGGTGCTGGTGCTAAAAAAATAACGAAACGTAGCGCCACCAAAGTTTCCGCGCTGACCTTTATCTCCGACTTCGCCTTTTTGACCCTTTGAACCGACCTCGCCCTTTTGACCTTTATCCCCAGTGCTTCCAGTATTTCCGATTTCGCCTTTTTGACCTTTTGAGCCGTTTGCCCCGTCAGACCCATCAGCCCCAGATGCGCCAACCTCACCCTTCTGACCTTTCTGACCAGCCGAACCAGTATTTCCGACTTCACCTTTTTGGCCCTTGTCGCCAGTTGCACCAGCGCTGCCGACCTCGCCCTTTTGACCCTTTTGACCCTTGGCCCCTTGAGAGCCAGTGGCCCCGACCTCGCCCTTTGCGCCTTTGTCACCTTGCACAGCGTTGATCGAATTGTCGGTGTGCTTGACATAAAGCTTGCCATCAGCCGTGTTTATCGCGACTTCGCCAACTTCAAGGTCATTGGCAGAGGGGGCAACCCCCGCTGTCGTATTTCGTTTGAGCTTGATCGTGGTCATTGGTGGAACTCCACTTTATTAATTAATAAGTTCCACCATCAATCGCCGAGATCGAAACCGCCCCGCTGGAAACCCCGAAATTAGCGCTTGCGAACGATGCAACGCCCTTCACGCTGTTTGTGGCGTCAATACCCGCAAAAGTCGCTGTGGAGCCTTCTCCCGCGCTGTGAGACACGCTCAAGCCCGTTCCAGATGTTACCCCGACATCAGACATAAAGTTGCCCGTGGTATCCGTCCCAAGTGCCACGCTGTTTGCTTGAATTGCGGTTGTGATCGAAATGCCAGCCGTTCCATCAAAGTTCGCCGTGCCGACAACATCACCAGAGAGGGCAATCGCTCGCGCCGTGGCAAGCGCCGTGGCAGTTGCAGCGTTCCCGCTTGTGTTTTGGTTCCCTGTCGTATTGACCCCAGCCAAGTTGATATTTGCGCTGCCATTAAATGAAACGCCACCGATTGTTCGCGCTGTTTCCAGAATTGTCGCCTTGCTCGCAACACCTGTGAAAGTAGCGTCAGATCCATCCGACCCGTTTTCTAGGATCTTCGTCCCGTTGGTTGACTTAACGTCACCCGTCAAGTCCCCAGTCGTGTTGCCTGTGTGCGTACCCTCGAAGGCGTTTGCCACTAGAGTTGCCGCCCCGTAGCTCGAATGAGCCGTGTTTACAGTGGTTGTCGGCTCAGAGGTTAGCCCAGTATAAAACTTGAACTTCCCGCTGTCTGAGGCATCTCTGAACCAACCAGAGTATGCAGTCGCGTTGGTTCCACTTGGGTCTGAGTTGTAATTACCATATGTGCCGAAATCCACCGCATCAGTTGTAACGCCGTTTGACCCGTCATTGTTGTTCGTGCTTGCAAGTTCGAATTGCGGATCTGCGATCTGGACGGTTGTGCTGTCAACGGTTGTAGTCGTTCCCTCAACATGCAAGTCGCCCGTGATGGTGGCGTTTGAGTTGATTTGAACTTTACCCGTGCCGTTGGGATCAAGGGTGATATTCCCGTTTGTATCCTCAGAGGTGATCGTGTTTCCGTCGATCTTTAGGTTATCAACAAAAAGCTCATTTATTTTTTTATTGCTATCGACAAGAAGAGCGCTGGAAGCCGTTAGAGTTCCAGTGACATGATCCATCATGTCAGTGAAATATTTCCCCCCAACGACATCTAGATTTGCCGCGTTTCCAGAGGTTTCCGTACCAGTTCCAATATAAAGCCGATCACCGCCATTGTTTTGCGTTCCTGACAAATATGAATAAGCAACTTCACCCTGACCAAGATTGGCTGGGCTTCCTGTGCTTGCGGATCTTTTTAACTTAATTGTAGACATCAGAAGTTACCCCCGTTCAGAGTGATTTGTGTTGGAATTTCAGTGATTGTGCTAAAGTTTGATCCATCATAGGCGATCATTGCACCAACGCTTAGATTGGTCGTGGGAACTCCCTGCCCAGCTTGGCCCGTTGCCCCTTGAATACCCACATCAACAACTTGGATTTGACCGCTTTCAACGACCACTGTGGCCTCGCTACTTCCCCGAATTACTACCGTGTCGGTCATCCTGTCACCTCTGGCCTTACCGTGAATTTGCCTTGGATTAATCGCTGAACCTCAACGGGGTTTCTCCCGTCAATCGTGAACACCTCAAAGTCGTAGAAGTATTCGCCAGAAGTCAGGGCAGCCGTGTCAGCCGCCGAAATTAAAAGTTGAAACTTTCCACTGGAAACTGGGTTTTTTCGAATAATTCGCCCGTTCGCCTGTGTTAGTTGCAAGACCAAATCGGCCTCTTTCGTTTGTGCAAAACGAATATCCATTCGACCGTTGTGGTTTGTCAGATCGTTTGCATCCTCGTTCGCGTCTTTCCATATCACCGTCACATCGAAAGTTGACCCTTGATCGCAAACCAAATTTGTTGATGCAGCTACCATATTAAACCCTCACCAACTTTGCTGATCCGCGATATCGAACGGTTCCATATTGCGCGACCATGTGAACAACACCGCGAGGGATGACCCCTGCGCGATCTTCCGCATCAACCTCAATCTGCAAAGTTCCGAGTTGGATCTTTGAAAACCCAGCCGTTGCGGGATCAATCGTTCTGTCCTCAAGCGCTAGAAATCTTGCAAATTCAGAAGTGGCATTTTTCAGCCATGTCGGGATCGTGTCCTGATCGACTGTGTACCCATCGCTGTCAGACACTCCGCTTCTGGGCCAAGATAAAGCCTGACGCTCTGCGGTTGATAAATTTAAATTATGGGATCTTTTGCTCTGCCCATACCAATCGATATGCTCATCAAGCAGTCTTGTCGCCATGATGATTGCGCGTTTCTTGTCCTCAAGACCAACCGCCAACCATGAAGTGGCATAGGGTCTTTCGTTGTTGAAGGCGTTGCAATCTTCGACTGAAACATAGGCATTCGCGTTATGAAGGCCCGTTCCACTTTCAACTGTCAGCACTATAGCCATTTAAATATCTCTCAGACGCGCTCAGAAGCCCCGTGAGTAGGGCTTTAGCTTTTTTTGCTTCTGGTCTTCTTTGGGGCTTTGCCGCCTTCCCACGCCTCGTTTTCTGGCGTTGAAGGGTTGTCTGCTTTCAAAGTTCCGTCAGCGTTACGCGCTCGTTTTGGCTCTGATGCCGCTGCCTTTTTCTTTGTCTTTGACCATCCAGCTTTCTCGAAGCGAGACAAGTCGCTCTCTTCGATGATCGCGTGATCTGTGCCTTTATAAACCGTGATTGTCATTTCATGTCCTTTGATAAAGGGGCGAGGTAAACCCCGCCCCGATCAATCAACCAGCGATCCGAACCGCCAACTCTGGACGGATCAGTTTAACGCCCCACAGAGCGTCTAGGCTGTAAACAACCTGTTTGTGCTGACGTGAAACTTCGAGACGCATTGAAAGACCTGTTTGTGGGTCTGTCATCGAAACGATTTGGTTTCCGTAACCATCGCCTTGAGTTGCACCTTGGAGTGGGCGCATTGCAAGGGCGAAGGCGTCACGATGGAAGCCTAAGTTTACAACGTGGTCAGCTTTCACAGTGATCGCCGCATTGTCAGCGATAGTGCCAGTGATTGCGGGTGATACAGTCACAGACTGTGAGCCACCTGATGCCGCTGGAGCCGCAACAACCGCATATGTCTGAGTATTCCCAGCCATTGTGATGATGTCGCCAACTACAAGACCGCCTGTGCCTGTCATTCCGTCGATGGCAACAGTTGTGTTACCAGCCGAAAGAGCGCCATTTACAAGTGGAGTACCAGAGCCACCAGCACTGTGAGTGACGATGGCGTCATCGGTATAAAGATCAAAGCCGAACTTGCGTCCGATTTCACCTTCAATCTTTGGGCCTGTTGCGCCAACTTCGTTCACGTTATTGAAAGCGTCCAATGCCAAGGCGTTTGCTTCTGCATCAAAATCGAGGATCATTCGACGATCTGTGCGTGGGCATAGCTGTTGGTTAAGCACTTTACGCGCATCGGTTGCAGCGCTTACCGCTGATCCGAATGGAGTAGTGCCAGCCGTACCTGAGAACCCATAAACACCTGTGTACTGCGCGTGGACAGTTGTGTTTATTTTGTTCGCAAGCGCTTTAACAGCTTCGCTCATTTGCATTGGTACAAAATGCTCATTGCGATCCACTTCGACCATTTCCTTATCGGTCATGTGGAAGTTCGCTTCATACCAATTATTCAAAGAGATTTGAACTTTGGAGGGTGAGCTATCCGCTGGTGCGGGGGCAGTGTTGCTTGGGGTCACTGCGCTTACGCTTAAAGCAGATGGGATTGGCACGTCGATAGTGTCACCCTTTTGTGCTGCTTGTGCAGAATAGTCGCCATTTACAACGCGGGGCATGATAGCCTGTTCGCGTAATGCCAATAGTCCTCTGGCGAGGATCTTGGGCATGATATTCGATACGGTATTAACCATTACGATTTTCCTCATAGATTTAGATTTAGGGTTAGAAAGCCCCGCCGAGGCTCAGATGACGAACTCCGCTCGTCCAGTTTGTGAGAAGGTCAACCTCACCGAGATTGACCCAACGCATTATCTCACTGCGTTATTCGGTGACTTGAATTTTTCCCATAGCGATAGCTTCGAGAGAGTTATTCATGCCTTCTTGATTATACATCGACACCTTGCGACCAGCCACACCGACACCGCCAGAAGCGCCACCGCCAGATGATGATTTAAACAGATGTGGAGCTTGCTCTTCCAAGCTGCCATACCATTCCTCTACGGTTAAGGGTGTTCCCTTTTTGCCGTAAACAACCTGATCACCCTGCATGGGCATCAGATCTTTTGTTTCTGGATCTAGACGCCAAACCTGATTTGCGCGGTTCATAACGTCTTCAATCGCCGTTTCACGAACGCCAGCGCTCACCGCTGCCTTCGAGAGGCGCTGGTTTATAAAAAAGCTGTCGCGCTCTTGCTTGTACTGCTTGGCCTCTTGAGTGGCTGTCTCTGCTTGTGTCAGAGCGGCCCTCATTTGCGCCTCTAGATCAGTTCTCAGGCGCTCGGTTCTCGCATGAACCAATTCGTCAACCTTGCCAGCCTCAATCAATTCTTGGTCTTTCTGGGCTTGCTCTCTTTCTTTGAGTTGCTTGTATTCGTCGAGGTCAACCGACTGAACAACCTTTGAAAGCTTTGCCATATCTTTTTGAAGCTTGATGTTATTATCGCGAAACTGGTCAACAGTGTCCTTTGACACCATGCCATCAACGGCCAACTCGTAACCGCTTTCAGTTTGTTGATAAAATTCTGCAACCCCATCGGGTAGTCCTTCCAGACTGTCTAGTTTCGCTTTTAAAGCCATGAAAAAAACGCTCCGCGCTCTTATATAAATTTCGCTCTCAGCACCGCCTCGAACGTGTGAGCCAATCTCACTATTGACATAATTATGCTAAAAGCATATATTACATAATGTAATAATAACAAAATAGGAACCCAAACTCAATGTGGATTTTTACTTCAGACTGTTTCCTGTCCATCGTGGCAGACAAAGATAACCTAAAAGGCGACAGGCTTCTCGTTCGCTCTCGCGTCAAAGGCGCGATCAACAAGCTTTTCCCTGATGTTCAAGAAGTGTATATGACAGGCTCAGATTACGCTTATCGTGCATGGGTAAAGCGCAACGAAGTCTCTCGCGTTGTTCAGAATTATATAAACGCTCTTAGCTATAATAATTTCAAGAACAGTATCAAAGACAAAGACTACAGCAGCGCATGTATGGGCGTCTGGCAAGAAATGTTTGATTACCAGAACCGCGAAGAAGATCGCCTCAACCCGCCAGAATATGAGCTAGAGGGGGCAGGGGATAACTTTGTCCCATATCAGCCTAAGAGCCGAACCTTTGGTCAACGTGGCGTCCTCTTTAATGAGCGCTACGGTCAAAACCATAAGCTGGGGCGCAAGCAGTAATGGCTAATTTAAAAATAAAATCAAAAATGCGAATTGTAATGTCTTTTGATGTTCTGTTCGATGGTTCGCCAGAAGAATTATCAAAACTTGATCAAATGGCTTCAAGCCTTTGCGCTGAAAACTTTGGTAAGATTTCTTTAGAATTTAAGAAGCCTGTTTCTGTAAGCAACCCGCAATTTTGCATTCAAAACAGGCGGGATCAAATGAAGGATGGAGTGGTGGTGAGCGAAGGTTCTCCACCTATCGAAAACACTGTCTTTAGATGGGGGGCAAAAAATGCTGGTTGAATTGTGCTTGGCCCTGACTGTGTACCATGAGGCGCGTGGAGAGCCTTTAGAGGGCCAGAGAGCCGTTGCCGAGGTGGTGATCAACCGTGTCGAGCATAGCGCGTTCCCTGACGATGTTTGCAGCGTTGTGACAGATGCCAATCAGTTCAGCTTCGTTTCAAAGAACGGCTGGGCGGCGATCCCAAGTGATCAGGACGCATGGGCTGACGCTGTAAACATAAGCCAAGAGGCGCTGCGAAATCTGAGGCTGGGAAAGAGAAACTATTCGGATCAGAACCTTCTTTGGTATCACCGAAAGGACATTACCACGGTTTGGTCAAGAGGTCTTGATGAGAGGATGACCATTGGAGATCATAAGTTCTTCACTGATCATCGGAACGTCAGGGCGTCTCTCAGGCCTAGAGCAAAACCACAGGAAACATAATCAAGGGGCTTCGGCCCCTTTTTTAATTTAAAAAAAATTACAAATTTATAATATTTATACTTTACATTATGCTTTAAGCATATTATATAGTTTATATAAACATAAAAACAAACCCAAACGAAAGATGATAAAATGACAAAACGTCCCAATGTCCTCCAGCTTCAGAACCTTTACAAAAAAGTTTATGGCGAACTTCCTCACAAGCGTATCCAACTTAACTGGATGCGTTTCGATGATAGCACCAAAGAAAAATGTCTTGGCGCATTACGCGAAATGCTTGCAGAGCGCCGCGCCGAATATAAAGCCTCTCTTAAAGCCAGCGCGTAAGGGGGGCGTAAAGATGGAAGCGATCAAATTCTCAGCCCAACGCAAAATGTCAATCGTCGATGAGCTTTCACCCAAGATGAGAGCCATCGTCCACGAAATCGGTCTTTCTGATTTCTCGCGCAAGCACAGCCGCGCATACAAGATCGCCAAGAAAAAGGCTGGCCTGATGGGCAAGTCAATGCGCGGCACTCAGCGCACAGGCACAACCAAATTCATCCACAAAATTGCAGCGTAAGGGAGAAGCTGAAATGGAAATGAAAACCTTTTACATCTTGAAGAAACTTGAAAAGTTCAGCCCAGCATTAGCGGCAGAAATTCGCATCAATGGCGGCAACCCTGATGAGCCAAAGGCAATGGAAGCCTACGCCGATTTCGGAGAGGCCATGAGTGACATGAACTTTTACGTTGCAACCCATCACACCATTTGTCAGCAATTCAACAAAGAGCCGACTGACAAATATTCAGTTGAAAAAATCGAAGTTGACCCAGATACTACGCTCTCAGATGTGCGTCAGTTCGAAGTCTATGGATGGGGGTGAGAGAATGGCACTGGAAACAATCTTGATGGAAAACTCAAAGCACTCTTACGATGTTGAGGTTTCTGTTTTCAAAGACAGTAAATATTTCACTTGCGACACGGTAGAGGTGGAAGCCAACAACCGCGCCCAAGCTCGCTCAACGGTTGAAAAAGCTGGGTATGAAGTTCGTTCAGTCAACATGACAGGGTAACGAAATGAGCGATACAGTTTATAACTTTGATCCCGACATTTTCACCATCAGGGTGCAAAAGCCAGAGCGCATCACACGCTCTCAAATCCTCAAGGCAATTGGTTGCAAGCATCTAAGCCTTGAAAAGGTCTTAACTGACGGGGGAAACTACTTCCTGTTCACTTATGACACGCACCCGCATTTGGACGGTGAGGATCGTCCAGAGGGCGCTGATTGGGCGCAGCATAGCGTCAATGTGCATCAGCTAAACCACATGAGGCTGGATGAGTGGATCAGCGAAGGCTCGGACATGGTTAAGGCGATGGAGGGGTAAAGGACTAATCAAACTTTCTCATGATATTTTTTTGAGCCGCTTCGAAGTCATATTTGAGGCGGCTCTTTGCTTTCTGAACTCTCTCAAACATTTCAAATGGTCGATTGTTCCATTCTGTTTTTTTGAAATGGTGGATTAGCATCAAGTCGCCAAGCTTAAAGGATTTATGATCTAAGCCTTCTTGCCAATTCTCGACTTTATCACCAAAAATTCTGCGCTCATTTCCATGACCAGATGCCTCAGTATCGAACCATGTGCCAAACATTAAAATGTGGTCACTTCCCTTGGAAACGAAATTGGTCAAAACCATTCCATCGCAATATACAAAACCATCATTTTTCAAAATTTGTACAACTTCAGAAGCTGCCATTATGAGCCACCCCGATATTTCCTTTGCGCTTCGTCTTGTGTCAAAATTACATCCTCAAGTTTTCTTCCATCGGGCCATTTTTTATAACCCTTATTTTTCAAAAAATCTAATAGATCTTTTTTCTCGCTTGGCCTCACAACGAAGGCTTCTAAATCCTCAAATACGGACAAACCATCTTTGAATATTATTTCATTCGTGCTGTTGGTTGCCTTTGCATGTTCTTTAAACGCTGTTAAATCTACTGCCCTTTCTTGCAATGATACATCCCAATCGCTTAACTTGTCATATTTCTTTGTAACCGAAACGCCTGTTGAAAACCTTTGAGAGCCATATTTGTCATTTATATAAGACATGGCGTCCAACCGTCTTGCGTGTCTTTTGCTCTTCCAAACAAGCCCTGCATTGCTACCTATTTGCCTAGCATATCTTAGCCTAGAAAAGACATATGAAGCCCCACCAGAGGCGGTGTCGCGCTTTTCTGACCCACCATCTCCGAGAGCAATCCCGCGCCTCATTCTGTCCGTTGTCGATGCTAACTGACCGCCGCCGCTGATAATGTTTTTAAAGCTGTCAACCTGAGTGCCGTAGCCTTTCCCAAACTCAAGGTCATGATATATGACCGCCTCATCAAGAAATTTTTCCCACGCCTTCCCAGTAAAGGCTGGGTTGAGGTGCAAAGACTTACCGTGACCAAACTGCTGATATTCCCCTGACGCATTATATAACGGCAGGGCCGTGATGTCTTTGACCCCTGCCGCCTCAGATGCTTGTTTCTTTAAAAGCTTCACACGTTCGTTTTGAGATCCGATTTTACTGAGCTTTTCCATTTGTTCTTTGAAAAGCTGAGCATAAAGATCAGTGCCTTGATCTCCTCTTTTCACCCCGCTGAAGTGATAAAAGATCTTAGTCAAATAAAGTTCTTCTCTATCAAGGGATGTCGCCCTAGTGGAGTCGATGCCAAGGTTCTCAAGAGCGTCTAAGCCTTCCTTTACTGACGCCGCCGAAGCCCCATCAACCTCAATCTCCATGCGCCCCACAAGCGCTGCGCGGCTGTCCCGTGCGTTGTCTGGGAAATATTTAATGCGAACACCGCCAATCGTCGTTTCGTAGGTTGTTCCCAAGCCCTCAAATGTCTGGTTGGTTTGTTCCGCAAAGCTATCTCGAAATGTAGAGCGATAATATTGAGCCGTTCCCTTGTCGATCCACTTGATTTCGTCCGAAACTTTTTTTTCCACCTTTTCTGGTATTTGATTAATAGGTGAAAGCTTTTCAAAATTCACTTTGAACAAATCGTCCCGATCAAGCTTCGTGTCCCCGACTTTATATCGGCTATAAAAACTCGCCAAAACGTCTCTTGTTACACCAGTCTCAACCTTGAAGCTTTCTATATCGTCCAACCGTATTCTGCCCTTGGCTTGAAGATCCTCAAGTTCCTTGAGTTTGTCGGCTATTCTGCCGAGTGCAAACTGGGCGCGAGTAAAGTCTTTCTCTAAAAAAGCCTCTCCCTTTTTTGCTCGGCTCATAATCCCACGAATTGCATCCACGATACTATCGTTCATTTCAGCAAAATCTATTCTGGGCAAATCGGCTGCGCCCTTTTCGACAATTAGCGCTTTCTCTATCCGCTTCATAGCCTCTGGGCGTAAACGCAAATTTAACTGAGTAACGTCTTTCTTGTTTCTCTTTAAAAAGTTGGCTCTGATCTCATGATCCTCAATGTCCAGCTTATCACTGGGCAGAATATAACCGTTGATCCGACTTTCTTCGATTAAAGCACCCTCTTCCTTTGTTACACGCGCCAGTGGTGAGGGTTTCTGCTTTTTGTTATACCTCGCAAGCTGTTTGGCGTAAGTGCGCTCTAGAACGCTCTTTCGGCCTATGAGGACATCAGCCAGATCATC
>Ga0181377_1000594_pt1 | contig 13363 bp, 32 predicted proteins | sample LowvirmetaG_9_FD_130160 | JGI IMG/M metagenome (GOLD analysis project Ga0181377, IMG submission 130160) | Marine viral communities from the Subarctic Pacific Ocean - Lowphox_13 viral metaG | ecosystem: Environmental > Aquatic > Marine > Oceanic | place: Subarctic Pacific Ocean | collected...
CATTTAGGAGAAAGAATGACAGAAGCACAGTCACAGTGGTACTTGTTTATTTTACCGATAACAACAATACCGACAGCTTTAATACTTGCGTACTTACGATTTAAAGTAGTACCTATATGGTTTGAATTCCTGGAGGGGAACAATGATAGTAACTGATAAAGGCCTAGACTTTTTAGAGTCAATCCAAGCAGCGAAAGGAACAAACGCAAAAAAAGAGATACTAAAGAGTAATCTAGGTATTGGTAACGAAATTGCAGAAAGCATACTTCATTACACATTTAATCCTTACATTTCATTTAATGTTGTTAAAGTTCCAAAAGTTAATAAAGAAAATAGACAGCCTATTAGTCCCTCTGATGCGTGGGAACTTTTCTTTAAGCATGCAGAATCTTGCGCAAAAAGAGAAATGACAGGAAATGCTGCAATCAACTTAATCCATTGGACGTTTCAGAAATGCTCTGAGGCTCAAGAAAAATGGATGAGGAAGATTTTAAAGAAGAATCTTGCGATTGGTATCTCGACGAAATCAATCAACAAGGTGTCACCCGGTTTTATTCCGACATTCGATGTAGCCCTTGCACAAAAGTTTGAGAGAAAGCGAATGAGTGACTGGGTTTACATCGAACCTAAGTTAGACGGAATACGATGTCTTGCAATCGTGGAGAAGGGTGAGGCAAAGTTATTCACACGAGCTGGTAAACTTATCACAAACTTTGATGACACTGTAGGTAAAGAACTCTTGCTAGCTGGTGATGGATGCTATGATGGTGAAATTATGAGTAAGGACTTTACAGAACTCATGCGCCAGGTTTATCGAAAAGAAGATAAGGATGTAAGCGATGTATACTTTGCGATCTTTGACTACTTGACACTTGAAGAATGGAAAGAGAAAAAAGGTAAACATACACTAAAGGATAGAAAGAAGTACCTCCAGCGTCAATTTGGAACAGTATATGCGAAAGAAAAGCTGAAGTATTTAAAGTTAGTCAGGTTCGACCCAGGATTGCAGCCATCGGACAAATCATTGAAAGAGTCTCATGATAGATGGGTTGCCCAAGGTTACGAAGGTATTATGGTAAAAGACACAGACGCATTATACAGTTTCGGTCGAGACTGGTCAGTGATGAAATACAAAGCTTTCTTTGATGCGGATGTTCCAGTCATAGGCCTTAAAGAAGGCACAGGTAAACACCAGGGTAAGCTAGGTAGTTTCCTGGTAGATTATAAAGGTGTTAAAGTTAGTGTTGGTTCTGGGTTAAATGATGAACTGAGAGAACAAATCTGGAAAGACAAGGACAGTCACATTGGTAGGATAATTGAGGTGCGATACCAAGAAGAAACACCTGATGGTTCATTAAGATTTCCTACGTTCGTGTGTTTTAGAAATGATAAATCGTAGAGCGAAGAATTATAAGACAGGTGATTTAATTAGTTACCTTTATAATGGTTATGTACCTGAAAAATATGGAATTATTGTCTCAAAAAAGAAAATTAGCAGCCTTAGCAACAACCCTGGGTTAGAATATACCATATTTACAGTGATGACTTCTTTTGGCATTGAACAAATTAGTACTAGTGATGGATGGTACATAAACAAACTTAACTTAGTCTAAATTGCAAATATGACAACTTAAACACATAATATAAAGTATAAAAACAAAGGAGAAAAAATGGCATTTCGTGTAATGTTTGGTGATGGAAAAGTAAGAGGTGTGTGGATGGATGAAATTGAGGTGATAAGTGAGAATTGAAAATGAATTAAAGTTAGACTATAAGGACGTGTTGATTCGACCAAAGCGCAGCACTCTTAAAAGCAGAAAGCAAGTAGATCTATTCAGAACATACGTATTTAGAAATAGTCATCGGGAATGGTCTGGTATGCCAATTGTTGCTGCTAATATGGACGGGGTTGGTACCTTTCAAATGGCAAATGAGTTAAATAGATTCGGTTTGCTAACTTGCATTACAAAGCAAAACTCTCCAAAAGATTGGCATCGTTGTTTTGACTCTAGTCCTGAACTAACAGCTATTAGTGTAGGTACAAACTTAGAAGAATATGAAAAAGCAAAAGAAACAATCGATTCAAACAACCTTATCTGGATTTGTATTGACATAGCAAATGGCTACTCTGAGCATTTTGTTGATTTTGTAAGAATGGTTCGTAAAGATTACCCACACATCAACATTATCGCAGGAAACGTAGTAACAGCTGATATGACTCAGGAGCTTATTCTTGCTGGTGCTGATGTTGTTAAGGTTGGTATTGGGCCAGGTTCCGTGTGCACAACCAGGCTTCAGACAGGTGTAGGATATCCTCAACTTTCTGCAGTTATTGAATGTGCTGATGCTGCCCATGGACTTGGCGGTCACATTATCGCTGATGGAGGCTGCACTTGCCCAGGCGATGTTGCAAAAGCTTTTGCAGCAGGTGCTGACTTTGTGATGCTAGGCGGTATGTTGGCAGGACACGACGAAGGCGGAGGAAGAATAATGAAAAAGTCTTTTAAGACTAACCAGCGCGAAGTTGATTCACACGGCGAAATTAAAGGCCCGCTATTTGAAACAAAAAGATATGTCCAGTTTTACGGCATGAGTTCTGATACAGCCATGAACAAACATAGCGGTGGTGTCGCAGACTATAGATCGTCTGAAGGCAGGACTGTTGAAGTGTCTTATCGAGGAAAAGTTGGTGATACTATTAGAGATATTTTTGGTGGTTTAAGATCTACGTGCACATACGTTGGTGCTTCTTCTTTAAAGCAACTAAGCAAATGCACGACTTTTATCAGATGCACACAACAATTTAATGGAGTATTTGTAAAATGATTAAGCGTATTTTTAGAATGTTTGCTGATGTTTTTATAGGCGGCCGTTGCTGTTCATCATGTAATTGTTGGAATTCAGGCAAGGAAGATTCGAATGAAAAGACTAGAGTTTAGATATTTAGTGTGCTCACCAAACTTAAACGCTCATGGCACTCTACACGGAGGTGAACTGCTGAAGTGGATTGATGAGAGCGCAGGGATGCACTCAAGAAAATTAACACGCAGAGTGTGTGTGACACGATTTATTAACACGATTGATTTTATATCAACTGCACGTTCTGGTGACATAATTCATATTGTTACCACATTAGAAAATACGGGAACCACTTCCCTGACATACCGAGTTGATGCTAAAGAAGAAATCTCTGGAAGAAAAGTAGCATCAATTTCTAGAGTTATTTTTGTCGCAGTAGACGATCAAGGTCAACCTGTTCCACACAGTGTAAATGTAGAGATTTAACTTTAATGTATAACTGATAATTATATAATATAATAATCTTGCAAGGAGGTATTATGGATATAAATTGTCAAAATTTCTTTTATAATGATTTATCAATTATGTTAGCAGAAAACATTGCAAATTCCTTGCAAAAAAGTAAAAAGAAAGATGCAGGCTACTTAAACTGGATTTATCCGTGCCGTATCTTAAATGACTATAGTCAAGTTGAATGGCAATACGAAGTAGTTAGAGACGACTCAGATTTTATTAGACAAAGAGGCTTTGATATTTGGGCGTCAGCTGGTGCTAACATTTTTGACGAGCCATCAATATCAATGACGATAATCTTGCCAAAAAACACTTGGCTTAAAAAGAACAGAATTAATTTTGCCAATCTTGTCGGAGTAGCAGCACATGAGATACATCATTTAGCACAAAATATAGATGACTCGTATTATGAAGTTGATGCAAGCAAGTATTTGTCTAAGATTAAAAAACCAACTAATAGGATTCGTTACTTGCTTGATCCAGTTGAGATTGGAGCTTTTAAAGTAGGCTTTCGAGCAGAATCAATGTTATCTGGTAGGGCAGAAAAAAGTATTATTCTAGAATACTTAGATAACTTTTCTCTAAGTAAAAGATCTGCTACAATTATCGCAAACGCATGGCTGGAAGCAGATTTCGGTGTTTTTAATCACAACTTAATGAGGTGAAATGACAATTGAAAATTTAAAAAGCCTAGTGTCTAAAAATAAAAAGAAAGGCAGGGTTGTAACTTATATTATTCCAACAGAGTCTCACGGCAATTTAATTGTTGATGAACTAATGCAGATTAAAAAAGTTAATCAAAATTCGGTTCTAGTTATTAGGCACATGGATAACTCTCTAATTAAAATTGATGCAGTTTCACTTAATAAGTTTAAATATATCTAAAGTGTATTTCTGATACTATGGCCTTATAATAAATAACACACCTAATACAAGGAGAAAAAATGAGTGGTAACGCTTTTAAGGATTATGATGTACAACTTGCCTCAAGAAAAGAGTACACATCAATTTTTAATTATCTAAAGTCTTATTTCCCTGCAGTTAAAGCAGCAGGTTCAACTCAGTTCTTTGAAAAAAGATCATACAGCAGTAGAAAAAATGATTTAGACTTTGTTGTAGAAGTTAACAAGAAAACAATCTTAGATTTCTTAAATGAAAACGATCATTTTGAATCGTATCGTGTGTTTGGTAACACAGTCTCTACTTTGTTTAAGTCTGATTCCGGTTATATTCACGTAGACTTAATGCCATCAAAAAACGTTAAAGACGAAGCTTGGGTAATGACAGGTGGGTCAAAAAAGTTCAAAGGAGTAGTTAGAAATGTTTTGCTTTGTTTTCTTGCAAGACAAAAATCAGATACTGAAACTCAGCTTTCTGGTGAAACTGTTAAGTGGACTATTGCCTTCCCAGGTGGGATTGGATTAAGGGAGCAGGGTAAGTCACCAAAGCAAAGGTTTACTGACCCTCGATTTATCTTAGAAACACTAGGTTTGCCTAACTGCGCATATGCAGTTGATGATGCAAAGACATTTGAAGGTCTTTGCTATCTATTTACCTGGACACCTGAATTACTCTCTGGGTTTGAGGCATATGCAAAAAGTCAATGGTTGTATAAAAAGTCTCCTGAAGTTTTTGACAATGCATTTCAGTATATAAAAAATAACCGTCTTTCATGTTGGGTAACACCTAGCTTTTAACAAGGCACAAAATTTTAATATAATAAACAGTGAGGTGAGAAATGAATTTAGCTACAACTGGAAGTAATCCACAAGTGATTGACATCACTCCGTATCTTAAAGAGCGGAAAAAAGCTAATGCAGCTCATCAAGTTGATCTACACATAGAGGGAGAGGTCGCTGATGCTCTCGTTAGAATTATGATCTTACTAGACGGATTGGGTCATTTTAAATATTCTGACGAAATATCTCGAATTATCGAGATGATGTTTGATGACAAGAGCTTCTTCCCATACATAGAAGAGGAATAATGCTTAAACAGTTTGATAAAATCATGCATCCTGACTTAGGTGAGGGTTGCGTAGTACATGTTCAGTATAGAAGAAAGAATAGCCTCGTAATGATTTATATGCTAAAAGATAAAAATCATGAGTTTATGCTCGAAAAAGATGCAATGAAATATTTAGTAGCGCAAGATTAAGGGAGTAAAAATGGAAACAACCGTAATACACATTGTCTTAGAAAGACTTAAAGATCAAAAAGTAGAACTGCCTGATTATCCCGAGGATGTAGCAGGTGATCTAATTAAAGAACATAATTGGGTTATCTCAAATCCTGACATAAATCTCTTAAAGAATCACAGGGATTTATTTGATAATGTATGTCTTGAAGTTGACCACGCAGTCAAAGAAGGTGTAGTAATCTTTAATGGCGAAACAGGCGTGATCACAATTGACGGAGGCTTTTAATAATAAAATATACTTTAATGTAAAATTGATTAAATTGAAGTATATTAAAAATATAAACGCCTTGGTGGTGAAATTGGTAGACACGCAAGACTTAAAATCTTGTTCCTGATAGGGAGTGCCGGTTCAATTCCGGCCCAAGGTATTATGCACCGGTAGCTCAGCTGGATAGAGCATCCGCCTTCTAAGCGGACGGTCACAGGTTCGAATCCTGTCCGGTGTACTTTTAAATAAATCAGAATAATAAACAACAAAAGAGAGGATTGCATGAAGACTAAGACGATATGGTTAATAGACATAGACGGAACTGTGTGCGAAGACATACCTAATGAGGAGTCGTATCGTTTTTACGATGCAAAACCCTTACCCGGTGCACTCGAGAAGGTGAAGGAGCTTTATGAACGAGGTGATCGTGTCACTTTCTTCACATCCAGAACAACAGAACATGCAGAGCAAACCGAGTTCTGGCTCGACAAACTCGGTTTTCCATACGAGTCCGTATGCTACAACAAACCACGAATCAATGACGGCGAGATATATCATTGGGTAGACAATAAGTCAGTCTTCGCATCATTCTTGCCAGAAGGATTAAAATAAAATTTTTGGGCACTTGGCGCAGCGGTTAGCGCAGGGGACTCATAATCCTTTGGTCGTAGGTTCAAATCCTACAGTGCCCATTTTTATTCTACTCATATTTTGAGTAGATTGCAGAACATATTCTACTCATATAGCACGGAAAATATATGTCGTATAAAGTTAAAAAAGCACCAAAAAACACTTACTTCATTGAAGAGGAGTATGGATATCGTCACTGGGTGTGGTTTGACACTGAAAACAAGTTCTCTAAGAAAAAGTTGCAAAAGTATAGCAAACTATCATCAATATCAAGACGACACTTTCCAGGTGAAATAACAGAGGTGTCAATTATGATTTTAAGAGATCCATCAACAGATGCTATTCATTACTTTAGCAATGAAAAAGAAAAAATAACAGTTGTTAATGAGTCTGAAATAAAAAGGGCTGCATACGGTATTAAAATTGAAAACGGATATAAGTTCTTCTTCGCTGAGAGCCTTATATCATTTGGCATTGATTGTCCAGAGGATTAAATGACACATATAAAACTTACAAGAAAAAACATTAGTTTTAATAACAACTCAGTAGCATCAGACTCTCATGGTAATAAAACATTCTTTTGTTATGCTTCGTTATCATCGACCCAAAAACAATTAGAAAAGATCTTTGAATCTGGGTGCCTGCCTGAGACAGCTGAGATCACGGGTAAGAACGGAGTGTCATTTAAAATCGCGTCATATCAAGACGATGGATTTTGGTTCGCTTCTGGCATTAAAGACGGTAAAAAATGGAGACTGTGGGCGCCATTTAAAGATGAGACAAATTTAAAGAAAATAGCTAATAAAGCAAAAAAGAAAGCGCAGTAACAACTGGTGTTAACTGGTAATAAATAAAAGAATTTAGCTCGGCTGTACGGTTGCAGATAACTAACGTGGGCAGGCGGTCAGATAACGTTAGAATTGTGGGGTTCAAATCCCCACCCGGGCACATTTTTAGGAGAAGATATGTTATTTTTTTTAGGCGCGATTTTATTTGTATTTGTATTCACAGTAACTTGGATGTGGATTTTTGACAGGGGGTAGCTGTTGTGAAAATAAAGAAAATTGCTAAAGACACACAAAAAATGACACTTGAGGTGGAAAATGAAGAAAAGCTTAATTGGTAAAATCGTACGACATGAAGGCAGAGTATACCAGATTCTTTCATTTAACAATAATTTAGTTTTTGCTCATTCTTACGGCTCAGACAATTCAATATCCGAAACATTAATAGCGTCAAAGCAAACAGGTAAAGTAATTGCGAGAAAGGCAAGTAGTAGAAAAAAATGATTATTTACTCTTTCATAATGCTTTGTGGCTTTTTATCTTGCATATTATTTCCAATAGCTTTTGCGATCTCTATTGACGAAGATGTGGAAAAAAGATCAAGTGACAAAACTGATGTTTTCTTTTTGAGAGGTTAACATACAATAATGCAATATTGAAAACATATTGGTATAATAAAAACACAACAACTAACCAAGGAAATAAAATGGACGTAATACCTAGAACTTCATATGCTAATGAATTTATATCTATAGCAGAGTTTTATAAAATAACCGATGATCCGTACAATGGATGGGAAATGGATTGCGCTGATCTATTTAGAGATGATGAGTGGATGCTTGTTGATAATTCTGATTATGCTAAGAACACTTATCAAGATGTGCTTAAGCTAGCAGATGACGAAGATTTCAAACCTTGTTTCAAAGAGTTTCTTGACAATGTAATCGGCTGCATGAGGTACAATCTGAGCCAGATAGCAGATTAAACACGGAGATTAAAATGACTAGAGAAAAAGCAATTCAAATATTTATTGACCACGAAATACCAGATATTAAAAATGCATACGAGCAGGACAGTATACCAGACTATATTGCAAGACGGGAATGTTGGAATAGCTGGCTTGATTGGATGTGTGAAAGCGGTGAAATTAACAAAGATCAAGCAGAAAGTTGGGATGTACCCGATTGTTGCGAACCATAAGGAGGTTATATGTTTGACAGAGGCGATGCCGTTAGTCAGTGGCCTGAAACGCAGAAAGGTGTAGTTGTAGGCTATCATTGGGATGAGCACACTGACGAACCAATGTACCAGATTAAATGGTTGGACGGAAAAATAACAACTGAGTATGCAAACACACTCAATCACTATTGCAACCCAGATGTTGACACTGAAGACTTAAAAGAGAAAAAAGATGAGTGCGAAAGAAAAAATGTCAATGAAATTGAACTAATTAATCAGATATCTGACGCGCGTACGCGCGAGGGGGAGTAATGCCACAGCAAAAAACTATAACACTCTACGATTTTATTGAGTTAGGCGAAGAGGTTAAGAAAAAACTAATATCCGAGTTTGAATTAGATCATCAGTGGGATGATCCAGTAATACAAATGATTGAGCAAGAGGCTGAAGACTTAGGCATCATCGACTTTGATGTGAGATACTCAGGCTTCTGGTCACAAGGCGACGGTCTGTCTTTTACAGGAATATTGTCCGACACTCTCTTAGAGAAGATTTACAAAGAAAGTATTAATAGGGACGGCTTTGGCAAAGACAATCCAGCTTTTTCTGTTTCTTTTGAGAGAGTTAGTGGTATGTATGTACACGAAAAAACAACAAGCGCCTACATCCAGGACTTCTCTATCGATAGTTACGATAGCGAGCATGGTGACATAGTTGAAGATTGTTACAACAATTGGAAAGACAAGAAATGCAATGAATGGTATCATTTGTTGAGAGATTGCTATGAAGCACAAACAAGTGAAGAATATATTCAAGAGTATTACCAAGACTTGGGTTCAGTCTTTTTAAAAGATGGAAGAACACTTTAGAAGATAGCATAATATGTATATTTGACTTGCACTAGTTATAATAACTAAAACACTTAACTGGAGAGAAATAGTGAGCATGACAATCTGTTTTGACCTTAAACCTTATCGTGAAAGTGATTATCACTTTGACTCTTGGTTTGTCCCCTTGATAAACGAACTAGAGATCAAATACTGCTTAGTCAACAACCAACCTTCCCTGACAGGTGATCAGCAGTCCTTGATAAAAATGTTTTCCAAAATACATGAACATTTTCATATTAAGGCTGAAGATCTCATTGATATGAAAATGTAACTGACTAATGTTATTAAAATAATTGCGTTAATGTAACACAGACAAAATTGTTTTATACTAATGGCACAACAAAGGAGGTAACATGGCATTTACAGGCAGGAAAAAAAGAAAAAGAAGGTCAGACGTAAATCATGCAATTTACATGATCACAGCGCCAGACGGTTCTCAATACATCGGTCTTACTTTCATCCGTCAGCCGACTGCCAAAAAGCATACTCGATCTAAGATGCCACTTTTATCTGTAAAAAGTAGATTTAAATCGCACTGTTACAGAGCTAACAACGGCAGCCTAGACTTGTTTCATGAATCGATAAGAAGGTTTGGACATGAGAGTTTTCATGTTAAAATACTGGAGATCGTAAGAGGTAAAGACTCTGCACATCAGAGAGAACGACAACTTATTAACGACTTTAAACCAACACTAAACACACAAAAGTAAGAGGGAAAATGATCGACATAAAAACATACCAAACAGTCGTCAATGCGCACATTGAGCTAATTGACGGAATCAAGTCTGCAAATGATTACTACGAAGCTGCTGAATGTTATGACTCGCTAAGCAGTATATACAATCAAATCCTAATCCAAGATTTATTAAACGTTAATATCGACAATACTGCAATCAACTCTCTAATGTTTACAGGTCTACAGTCTCAGTGTGAAAAAGCATTAAGTGACTTAAATAACTTTATTGAGAGTGAAAGTGAATTGACTCAGCAGAATCAACAGTACTGTTAGGAGACCTTAATGAAAAAGTGCAAGCACTGTCATGAAAATTTTGACTCTAGTTCATCTCTAAAACGTAGAGTAGGCGGGTTTATTGATGAATGCCCAAATTGCGTCATGGAGCTAGGAACAGAAACAACAGTTAGATATAGAGGCGTCGTAGGAGCAGAAGGTAAAATGGCAGCAATCTCTATTGTTGCTTTTAATTCTGAATCTGAAGCTGACCAGTATGTATCTTCATTCAATAGTTGTGGATTCGGAAGAAAGAAGATTAATGAATGCAATCAAATTAATCACTACCATGTTGGCAACAACATAGCAAACTCAAATCACAAGGGGAAAAGATGAGCAAGAAAGAAAAAATCGTAGAGTCATGGATGCGAAGTGAAATCGCATCAACAGATAACTTCTTTACTAACGGAACGAGACTATACTCATACCAGTTAGAGATTGGAACAACACTTGGTTCAAAAAAAGTAGTTTACGATTACACTGCGCGTGGCAATAATTTCAAGTCAAAAACAACTTCACAACACGTTGAAGCAGCACGACGTGCTGGAGCTAATTTATGGCCAACGAAGAGATAAAATGAAAAAATACATTGTTTCAAAAAAACAAAGAATCGGGATCGCAAATTTTAAAACCACAGATTCAGTGATGACTGAAGATCAAGTTAAGATGGCATTCCCTACCTGGAGCGGTGATAAAATCCACAAAGTTGGTCGATACATATATCAAATCTTGTTGATCTCGCCTGAGATTTAAAAGCAAAAGTGCAATAAAGATTTCATTAATATATAATAAAACTCTACCAAGGAGGTTAAAAATGATGTATGAATACTATTTAATATGGAGAAGCCAGTACGGCAACGAAGAAATTGACTGCTTCGAAACTAGAGAAGAAGCAGAAAGAATGCAAGAAGAATACCAGATCTCTTTTAGAGAGGGTGACATTTTAATCGCTTCAAGAAGGAGAAGACAATGACTGACAATAAACTGCCAAAATATTCAAACGAGCCAAACTTCTGTGGATACCCGTATTTCTACGTTATTGATGATTATAAGTGTGAATGTCATGAATGTGCGACTGACTCAAAAGATGAAGGCAAATCAGTAGAACCTCACGTCAACTATGATGACAGTCAGCTTTACTGTTACACCTGCAGCACTCAAATCGAAGCTTCAAACGGTGCACACGAAGAAGAGAAAGGATCATTCAATACCTAATAAAGGAGTAATAATGGGAAAATATACGGCAGATGACAATCGGTCGATGCAATTAAACGATAACAATGATAGATACTATTCATCCCGCGGTATCGACCGAGATGATCTATTTGAAGATGAAGATGAAACAACCAAAACATTAGAGGAAAACATTATGCTTTTAGAGTTTAACAATCAAATTATTAACACACAAAGAATAACGCATGTTAGTGGAGAATTAGTTGACTTAACCCTGCGGACAGTAGATGAAGATCATATGGTTGTGTATCCAACTGTGAGAATTAAAGTCCACACAGATTATCGCGACAATCCAATCAGCATGGATTTTACGCCGGTTAAAAGAGAACGTGATGGCGAGGATTACCATGATGCTAGATCAACATATCAAGCACCAAGCTACAGTTGTTATTTACCTGTTCATGGTGCTTATGATGTTCACGATCCAACACCTGCTTGTTTTAATCCATCCCGGGAGATAAACCATTATTCTAATCAAAATGAAAAGGCACCGATTTCGGAAGAAGATATTAGAGCAGACATTAATGATACTCTTAATGTATACACAAGATATGTGATTAAATGTATGATCAAAAAGCAGAAAGATCAATTAGGTAGCAGATAAAATGCTAAACAATTCGAAAAAATACTATGTCTACATTGTAGAGTGTGCTGACGGTTCGTATTACACAGGTTATACAACTAATATAGAAAGAAGAATCAATGAGCATAACTTCTCTACACGTTCTGCGAAGTACACCCGGTCTAGACGGCCAGTAAAATTGATATATGAAGAAGTATATGACACATCATCAGCAGCTCTTAAAAGAGAACATGCAATAAAAAAGTTGACAAAAAAAGCAAAGAAAGTTTTAGTCGAAAGCAAGAAATAAAATCTAATTTTAGACTGATAGGAGGCACAATGAACATACTGCATTTATTAATAGCCATCGACATTGCATTCGCTGCAATTGTATGGTATATTTACAAAGATCATACAAAGAAGATGAATGCTTTGTACGAGAAATATGACAAGAAAAACAAAGAGTAGTCTAAAATGTAATGAGGACTTCAGCCTTTTATAATAAAACCACACAACAAACGGAGGTCAACATGACTTTGCAACAATTCATTCATTCATATCGCATTGCAACAGGTGGAAACTACGACTTTAGACTTGAAGAGGCAAGACTTTTTGTTGAAGATGCACGGGAAGCAACAAACTCGATACCTTCTTACATCGTCTCGAATGCTGCAGCACTTTACGATGTTCGTATAACAGACATATAAAAGTGTAACTGCTACTACATCCTCATATAATATAAACACAACCCAACCAATCAGGAGTTCATATGAACATTTATATCACACCAACATTCAATACACAAGAAGTGACAGCAAAAGTCAATTCAATTCTGACTGAAGCTAAAATGTATAATGATGCATTACAAAACGATAAACCTGTGACTGTTCCGTCTAGAAGAACATGGGGACAACTCTTATCTACAGCACAACAAATACGAATTGATTGTGAGGAATGGATTGACAGTACAACTTTGGGTGAAGGCTTTGTTGCTGCTGACTGGGCAGTCTTGACTCAGATCGTGCTGGTACTTGAATACTTCCTTCTTCAAGGCAAAGTTAGTATTAAACAACAACCAACCAAGAGGTAAAATATGACAACAGGAATATACGGATTACAACATTCAATCGAGCAAACAGTTGAACAGTTTCTTAAAGACTCAAATGCAGTTGAGATCGGCGCACACGGCTTAAATGATCTTGGCCTAGACTTTCGCTGTGGGCGAATCTATGTATCAGTAGACGGCGACTTTGTTGCGGCATCTAACCCCAGGTCTATCGAGTACTATGGCGGCTGGGAATATATCGACTCAGAGTTTAAGTTTGATGCAGGTGACTACCGTTTCTATGACAGAGA
>Ga0181377_1000596_pt1 | contig 13344 bp, 4 predicted proteins | sample LowvirmetaG_9_FD_130160 | JGI IMG/M metagenome (GOLD analysis project Ga0181377, IMG submission 130160) | Marine viral communities from the Subarctic Pacific Ocean - Lowphox_13 viral metaG | ecosystem: Environmental > Aquatic > Marine > Oceanic | place: Subarctic Pacific Ocean | collected 2015-12-10
CCAGTTCTATCATAAACTGCACCGTTCCAATTACCTAATGTATTTGTTCCAGTAAAGTCTGCCATACCTCCAGTAAATGTAGCAATGCCACTAATATTAGTAGTGCCTGCATTTAATGTTGTTGTAGTTGCTGTATCAACTGTTAAAGCAGAATCTAAATTACCAGTTCCACTTTCTAAAATTTTATTTGCGCCTGTTGGATTGTAAACATCACCTTGCACATCGCCCATTAGTCCACCAGTAAATGTAGAACTTGTGCTTGAAACATCTACAATAACTGTACCGCTATCGTTAATAATATCACCACGGAATGTTGCAGGTGTATTTGCATCTCCTGAATTTAAAACAATTGATGTTGTGTCTGTTTCATCTGCTAAATTGTATCCAACTTTTGTTGCGTATGATGAGTCTGTATCAGTAAAGCTAATAACACCAGTTGCACTATCATAAGACAAACTACCAGTTGCTGAAATAGCTGACCTTGCATCAGCATCAGTATATTGTGTTGGCAAGTTTCCTGCGACAAGTGTATCAGCAGTTAATATTCCTACTGACAAATTTCCTTTTTGTGTTATTTGTGCTGCTTCAATTTGGTTACTTGACTCTGCACCAATATATCCATCAATTACATAAAATGTTTGTGTTTCTGCATCCCTGACAAAACCAGCATAATTATTAATGCCAATTTTTCCTAAAAAACCTATATCAGATATTCCGGAGTTATCCTTACCTAAAATTAATATAGGATCGGAAAATGCAGCATCGCTAGTGTCAATATTTGACGTTTGAATTTTTCTAAAAGACATTTTATGTGTTCCTTACGTATGTAGTAGTATTTATCTACATACAGTAATATTTAGCCATAAAAAAAGCAGGGTAAAAATACCCTGCTTTAGTTTTGTAATTAAATTTTAATTACTTCTTTTTTAGTTCTTCTACTTGAGCTGATAATTCTTTAACTGCTTCAATTAGTAGACCTGTAATGTTTCCGTATGCTACTGAATGAACACCTTCTGCATCTGTGTGTACTGCTTCTGGAAGAACTGCTTTTAGTTCTTGGGCAATAACACCTGTTGAAGTTGATCCGTCTGAGATACGATCAAAAGTTACACCACGTACTGCATTAACTTTACCTAAAGCACCGTCAATTACTTGTACGTTTGTTTTTAGAGTATCGTCTGAGTAAGCTGTAATATCGCCAGTTGCTGTAAAGCTACCAGAGTATGAACCACTCATTGCAAAACTTGTGCCTGATAGCGTCAAACCGTTACCTGCTGAGTAAGTAGTATCTGCATCACCGTTGTCTGCATATGTTTTTGCTGCTGCTAGCGCCGCATCTGCTTTAGATGTTGCATCTGCTGCCGCTGTACTAATTGCATCTGCTTCTGCTGTATCTGTGTAGCTATACGAAATTGTAATTGCTTCAGATTTTTTAGTATCAGCATATGCATTTGCTGCTGTTGCACGTACTACGTCTTTTGCTTCTGCACTTGCAATTGCATCTGCTTCAGCTGAGTTTGCTTTAGTAGTTGCGTCACTTGCCGCTGTACTAATTGCCGCTGATTGAGCTGCGTTTGCTTTAGATGTTGCGTCAGTTGCTGCTGCACTAATTGCCGCTGATTGAGCTGCGTTTGCTTTAGATGTTGCATCTGCTGCCGCTGTAGAAGCTGCTGAAGATGTAACACTTGAGATTGCTGAACTTAGTTCTGCATCTGTTGCCATTGCATCTTGGATTTCTTTCAATGTATCAAACGCTGCGCCTGCACCGTTAGTTACTTCTGAAATAGCTTCTGCTTTTGCTGTATTTGCTTTAGATGTTGCGTCTGCTGCCGCTGTAGATTCTGCCGCACTTTGAGCTGCATTTGCTTTAGTAGTTGCGTCAGTTGCCGCGGCTGAAATAGCTGCTGCTTGTGCCGCATTTGCTTTAGTAGTTGCGTCACCTGCTGCTGTACTAATTGCGTCTGCTTCTGCTGCATCTGCTTTAGTAGTTGCATCTGTAGCCGCTGTACTAATTGCACTTGCTTCTGCTGCATCTGCTTTAGTAGTTGCATCTGTAGCTGCCGCACTAATTGCTGCCGCTTGGGCTGCATTTGCTTTAGATGTTGCGTCTGTTGATGCCGCTGATTGAGCTGCATTTGCTTTAGTAGTTGCATCTGTTGATGCCGCTGATTGAGCTGCATCTGCTTTAGATGTTGCATCTGCACTTGCTGTAGATTCTGCTGCCGCTTGTGCCGCATTTGCTTTAGTAGTTGCATCTGTACTTGCTGTAGCTTCTGCCGCCGCTTGGGCTGCGTCTGCTTTAGTAGTTGCGTCTGCTGCTGCTGTACTAATTGCATCTGCTTCTGCTGTATCTGCATATGATTGTAATGATGTTGTTGCTGTAGCAATTTCAGCATCAGTATAGTTGCTTGCAGTACTACCTGATGAAGATGAAGCTGAACTAATCGCTGCTTGGTAAGCAGTTGTAATTGCAGTTTCACGACCGTCGGTATAAGTTTTAGCATCTGCTTCTGCTGCATCTGCTCTTGTAGCTGCATCAATTGCCGCATTTGATTCTGCGGTATTAGCTGCGTTAGTAGCGAATGTTTGTGCTGATGTTAAAGTAGAAGCATCGTTAGCAATACGATCTGTTTCTTCTTGTGTTAAAGCTGTGTTTAGAGCTGCTACATCTGATACTCTAGATGCATTAGCTGAAACTATCGCTGCTTGGTTAGTTGCAATGTCTGCTGTATTTGATGCAATGTTTGTATTAGCTGTAGTAAGTCCAGTTGCATTTGATGCAATACTTGCTGTTACTGTTGCACTAAAGTTAGCGTCATCGCCTAATGCGTTAGCTAGTTCATTTAGTGTATCTAATGTGCCTGGTGCACCGTTGATAACATTAGCAATTTGTTGGTCAACATATGCTTTGTTTGTTACGTCAGTTGTATCAGTTGGTGTTGAAACATTAACGATTCTGTTAGAATCCATGTCAATTTTATCACCAAATGTTACGGCTGCGCCGGCCGCATCAGTAATTCTTTTACCACTGGCCATTTGTAGTGTTGCGTTTATTGCTAGAGGTACTTGTGACGCTAGTGTTAGGGCACCTGTACCTTCTGTTTTAATGGTAAGTCCCTGGTCAGTGTCAGATCTAACAATAATTGTTCCAGAATCGTCTTCTAGAACTTTTTGGTTGTTAATGAATAGTGATCCTTGTGAAAGATATAAATCTCTCCACTTTGCTGAAGTAGAACCTAAGTCGTAACCTGTAGTACCATCAGAATCAACATCAGGTAGAATGTGACCACCCATTGTTAAGTTTGCTAATAATTCAGATGCGTCATCAGTTTTAAAACCACCATCAATTATAAATTTTCTTTGTGCCATTTTATGACTCCTTTTTGATCAAAAAAGTTATTGCTACATTGAGTAGCAATGTATTTATTGCTTTTTTTAACTATTAACTGCTTTTATAACAATTTTTTAGTTAAAAGAGGCATACCCTGTTTCCAAGCTATGCCCCTTAATTTAGGTATTAAGAAGCGTTATGTTTCTTAAACATCAATGTAAGTTGCAATAACTTTCACTGTTGCTGAACCCGATGTTGGTGTATAAGTTAGTTCTACTGCGTTACCATTCATGTTAACACTTGCATCACCAATTAAGTCTGTTCCGGTATAAACCATCGCGTACTCTGTAATGTATGCAGTTGTTCCATCATGTACAACTAAAGCTTCACGTGTCTCATAGTTACCATTTGCGTCACCCACTTGGATAACATACTTAGCTGAACGATACAATGTACCATTGAAGCTATCTACAGTTGTTGAACCAGTTGCTGAAACTGATGACTTCTGTACGTATGCTTTAATATCCGCTGAGAACTTATCAAACGTTACCTGACCTGCAACAAGCACTGGCTGTAAGCCTGATGCGTTTGCAACAACTACTGCTGCAGTTCCTACTGGTAGGGCACTGTTGAATGTAATTGTTCTTGCAGATGAGTTAATAGTATAGTGAGTTACTGGATCCTGAATAACACCACCAACAAATACCATGCTGTTTGCTTGGTCTGTTAGGAAGTTAAGTGAATACGTAGTCGCTGTACCATCACCTGGTATAGTTTGACGGTTTTGAGATGTAAAGATGTCTAATGGGTTTACTAACTCCATTCCATCTTCAGTTGCGTTAACACGTAATACAAAATCTTCTTTACCTGTGTAATCTGTGTCTGAGACATCAGTTAAATCAAGTACTGATTCATTTGTATCAATGCTGATAACACCTGTTGAGCTATCATAGCTAGCTAAACCGTTGCCTGCTGTATCTGTAACAGATATAGCTGCTCTTGCTTTTGCTGCTGTGTAGTACTCATTGCTACCTTCAGTTAAGTCATCTGTAGTGTAAACTGAGATGTCTTGTGACTGAATTGCTGCATCTAGTACTGCTTTAGAAACTGCGTCACCTGGGTTGGCTGCTGTTCCTAAACCTGATACCATGTTGCCGCCCATAGCTACGTCACCGCTCATTGTTCCACCAGCTAGTGGTAGTTTAGTTGCGATTACAAGATCTTGAGCTGAGTCAGCTGCTGCAAATTCAGTACGTATTGCACCTCTATCTGTAGTTGCTGCTGCATGGTCTGTATCATTATCTGATACTTCAGTTGCTAGTGCTGTTGATAGTGCCGATTCAGCTGCCAATGCACGAGTTTCCTCTGCACTAATTGCTGTTGTGTTGGCTGCTACTGCACCAGTTAAAGTACTGTCTGCGTTTTGGAATGCTGTAACGATTTCTGTTAAAGAATCCAAAGCTGCTGCGTCAGTGTTACTAATGATGTTATTAACAGTTGCAGTTAGGTTAGTAATGTCTGTTGCGTTTACGCCTTCTGCTGCTGTTGCACGTGTTACTTCTGCTGTTAAGTTAGTAGATACAGTTGAAATTGCTGCTGCATTTACGCCCTCTGCCGCTGTTGCTCTAGTTACCTCATTTGAGATAGCTGTTGCATTTGCGCCTTCTGCATTAGTTGCACGTGTTACTTCGTTTGCTAGGTTTGCAGTTAAAATACCTTCAGCTGCTGTTGCACGAGTTTCCTCTGCATTAATTGCTGCGTCTAGTTTATTGTCTGCGTCTTTTAGACTTGAAGCTGTACTGATGTAGTTAGCTGAACCGTTAGCTGTGTAAGTACCGTCTGTTGCCAAACCTGCACCTGCTTGTGTTGCTGTGATTTCAGTTAAGTTACTTGCAATATCTGTAGCGTTAGCTGCTTCTGCATTTCCTGCACGAGTAGCTTCTGCTGCAATTGCGTTAGCATTTACAAGTTCTGCCGCTCTAGCTGTAGTTGCTTCTGCTGCAATTGCGTTAGCATTTACACCTTCTGCCGCTAAAGCTCTTACGCTTTCTGTTGTAATATCAGCTGCATTTGTTGCAATGTCAGTTGCGTTTGTAGCAATGTCTGCTACGTTTGCTGCAATTGCTGTTGCGTTTGCTGTATTGTTTGCTAAGTTAGTTGCTACATTAGTTGTTAATGTTGCTTCTGCTGCTTCTGCACGTGTTTTTTCAGCTAGGATTGCCGCATCTAATTTAAGGTCAGCATCTTTTAAAGATGTTGCACTATCAATTGCATGTGTACCTGTTGCTGCTGTATACGTACCATCTGCCGCTAAGCCTGCACCTGTTTGTGTTGCGTCAACTTCAGTTTGTAATGTTTGCAATCCTGATGTTGAACCTGTGTTCAATTCATTAATTGCTTCTGTTACAGTTTGTGCTGTAGTTGTCATTGTTGCTGTACCCATTGTTGCTTCTAATGCATCAACGTTGCCTTCTTCAGTAGTTAGACGTGTGTCTAATGCTGTGTCTGCTGCCGCAAATTCTGTACGAATCGCTGCACGGTCTGTTGCCGCTGTTGTTGATAGAGAAGTAATTGCACCGTTAATAGTGCTATCAGCTGTTTGGAATGCACTAACAATTTCTGTTAATGAATCTAAAGCTGCTGGGTCTGTGTTAGTTAGAATTGAATCAATTCTAGCTGTTTCAACATCAATGTTTGATTGTAGAACACCTTCTGCTGCTTGTGCTCTGGCAATCTCAATGTTTAGGTTGCTTACGTTAGTTGCAATATCAACTACATTTGCTGCAATAGCATTTGTGTGTGTTGTGTCTTGCGTTGTTGAACGTGATACTTCATTTGCAATTGCTGTTGCATTTGCACCTTCAGCTGCTAAAGCACGAGTTTCCTCTGCCGCAATAGCATTTGCGTTCACTAGTTCAGCTGCTCTTGCTGTTGCTGCTTCAGTTGTAATTTTACCATCTAAAGTAGTATCTGCCGCTGCTCTGTCTGTTGCTTCTGTAGAAATTGCCGCTGCGTTAGTTGCAATATCTGCAATGTTAGTTGCGATAAGACCAGCATTAGCTGTAATGTTTAGAGTGTTAGCCGCTTCCGCTGCCAATGCTCTATTTTTCTCAACTAGTACTTCTGCGTCAGTGTATGCTTCTGCACTTGCTATTGCATCTGCTTCTGCTGTATCTGCATAAGCTTCTGCCGCCGCTGCACGTACCACATCTTTTGCTTCTGCACTTGCTATTGCATCTGCTTCTGCTGCATCTGCTTTAGTAGTTGCGTCTGCCGCTGCTGTTGCAATTGCGTCTGCTTCTGCTGTATCTGCATATGCTTGAGCTGATGCTAAAGTTGCTGCATCGCCTGCTGTTCTGTTAGTAACTTCATTTGCTAAGCCTGTTGTTAACACACCTTCAGCTGCTAAAGCACGAGTTTCCTCTGCTGAAATAGCTGTTGCATTAGTTGCGTCACCGTTTGTACGATCACTAACTTCTGTGGCTAATGCTGCGATTTGTGTATTAAGTGTAGCTGTTAAAACGCTATCACCTGCTTGGAATGCAGTAACGATTTCTGTTAATGAATCCAAAGCTGCTGGATCAGTATTACTAATAATATTAGCAATGTCTGTTGCGTTAGTTGCAATGTCAGTTGCGTTTGTTGCAATGTCTGCTGTGTTAGTTGCAATATCAGCTGTGTTAGTATTAACTTCACCGTGAAGTTCGTTAATAGCACCACCTAGTGATGTTGCAGTTGTATCAAGTGGTGTGTTTGCAATATCACCAACAACGTCTTCTAGTGCTTGTACTTCTGTTTCCAGTGTAGTTGCACGACCTGCTAGTGCAGTATCTGCTGCATCACTTGTTGCTGCTCTTGCAACGTCTTTTGCTTCGGCACTTGCAATTGCCGCTGCTTGCGCCGCATCTGCTTTAGTAGTTGCGTCAGTTGCCGCTGTACTAATTGCATCTGCTTCAGCTGTATCAGCATATGTTTCCATTGCTGTTGTTACTGCTGCGTCTGCTAAGATGTATGCCGCTGTTATTGCTGTATCAGCATTTGCTCTTGCTGTTGCTTCTGTGTTAATGTCTGCTGCGTTCGCTGCTTCAGCTCCTCTTGCAAGAAGTATTTCAGCTGCTAAGTCAGTTTGTAGCGTTGAAATTTCACCGTTTGTAGTTCCAATTTCAGCTGCTAAGTCAGTTTGTAATGTGCTGATGTCGCCTTCGTTTACAGTAACTCTTGCGTCTAAAGCATTGTCGTCTGCTAGACGTGTAGCTGCTTCACTTGCAATGTCTGCTGCATTAGTTGCTTCAACACCTTGTGCTCTAGTTGCTTCAGTTGCAATTGCTGTTGCATTTACGCCTTCTGCTGTTGTTGCACGTGTTACTTCTGCTGTGATAGCGTTAGCATTAGCTGTAATAGCCGCTGTTAATGCACTATCTTGACTTTGGAATTCAGCAACGATTTCACTTAGTGAGTCAAGTGCTGCCGGGTCAACGTTTGATACGATGTTATTAATTTGTGTTTGTAAACCAGCGTCTGCCGCTTTATAAGCTGTGTCAAGGGCACTTTCTGCACCAGTTGCACGACTTACTTCGGTAGCTAGATCAGTTGTTAATACACCTTCTGCTGCTGTTGCACGTGTAATCTCAGCCGCAATATCATTTGCGTTCTGAGTTTCCGCTGCTCTTGCAATTACTGCTTCCGCATCAACTGCCGTTGCAATGTCACTTGCTACTGCTGCTTGTGCTCTTGCATCTGTAAAATACTTATACCCAGCATTTTCTGCTAAGTCTGAGGTATCAAAAGATCCAATTAAATCACCAGCTGTTACTTTAGCTAATGATGATGAGCTGTTTGTGTGTACTAAAAGAGTGTCTAGACTGTCGAGAGATACAGAAGCAGTTTGGCCTGAAACTGAACTTGCATCTAACTTAGTGTTAAGGACCGACTGATCCGCTAACGCTGGACTCTTAATTTGTCTAAAAGCCATAGAGATTTCTCCAATCAAATATATTTGATTTGCATGTAATCTTTACATGCAAAAGTATAACCACAGCTTAACGAGGTTATACTACACAGGTCGGTTAGAACCTATGCAATGTATTTATAAGATTTGGAAGTTTATTAAGTATTATGATTATGTTTTATATTGGCATGTATCTAAAATCAACAACTGTATTTGCACCCGGTGCTGTTGTGATTGTAAGTGTTGTTCCACTTATCGTGTATTCTGTTGTTGGCAAAATTGCACCATTAACAATAACTAACACACTATGTACGCTATGCCCTGCAGGAACTAGATAATCAGTAGTTGTACTATCTCCTGTGTATTGACTACTAGTATATATCAAATTTAAATGTTTATTCTCAATGCAGTTATTTGGAAATGCTGTAATATTTGCAAATGAATATCTATATTTTACATAAATGTCTGCACCATTATGAGGTGTTGTACTAAATGTTAATACTGCTCCATTAAGTGAAAATATATCTGGTCTTTGTAGCACATCATCTACATAAACGTCTATAGCTTCTTCTGTTGCAGGTGTGTTACTTAATGTAAAATCAACTTGGGTACCATTACCTGTAAATGTTTCTGCTGGTTCAATACTAGTTGAAGGTAATGCTAAATCATTTCTTAGAAGATTTTCTAAGTTAGTTAATTCTGTACTTGTTGCAAACGCTGTATCAGCATTTTGAAATGCATTAACAATTTCAGTTAATGAGTCAAGTGCTGCCGGATCAGTGTTTGTTAGTATGTCTGCTACTTGTGTTTGTAGTGTAGCAATGTCACTATTAATATTAGCAACAACATTTGGATCACTTACACCAAACTGTCCAGAATAAACTGCACCAGTTATATAAACACTTTTACCTGTAAAGTCTTTTCCATTCGGTAAGTTATCACCAATAAAGTTTAATACACCTGATTGATAATCAAAGAACCATTCGTCATTATTACCACTACCTGTAACAAAGACTTTGTTAGCCATTGTTTCTGCATTACCAGCATCGCCACTTGTATGTACATAAACATTAACAAGATATGTACTACCAAATTCTGGAGTAATCCAATCTGTAATTCCTGTTTTCCAAGTTCTGTTGCCAGTAGCTGTAATATCTTCTACTGCCTCTACTGCTGAATATATTGTAATTACACCTGCTGATGCTGAAGGCTTTACACCTGGTATATCACCAGACTCTGCCCAAACTCTATCACCACGTAATAATAATGGACTAGGTATACTTTCATTAGCCGCTAGCTTATTAAGTATTGTATCTGTTTTAGTTGCACCATAACCTAACTTTTTAAATAGGTAGTCAATTTTTTGATTGTCTGAAATAGCCATTAGCTAGCTTCTCCTATTTGCAAGTTTGTTATTTCTTTACCACTTTCAATTGCTATTCTAACTAATACAACATTGTTTGTTGCATTACTCATATTCTCACTACCTAGCGTCATTGTGTAACTTTGATTTATAGTTGTATTTGTTGGTACAACATCTGCACCAGTTAATGCACAACCATCTGCTCCGTTACCTCCCGAGCCAGTATTGCTACCTGGAACTCCTACACCAGCATATTGTGATGTACATTCTAACCAACCATTTAATCCACTTGCACCATCTATAGCAGTGCCTGGAGCTGCAATCCACATTCCTCTTATTCCATTTGAATTAATGTTAATGCTAAAGTTAGCAACAACTTTTCTACGGAATGCAAAAGTAAAATATTGTGTTCCTGTATCACTACTTCTATCTGGACCTACTGGTAAAAATCCTGTGCTATAATCTGTTGCATTGTGTTCTAGTACACCCCAACGTATAGTTGCTTCTTGTGTACCACTAACATTTATTGCACCAGTAAATGGCTGATTCATATAATCAGTAGAACCATTAATGACTGGATTATTTGTTGGGTAAGCTATAAAGTCTGCAATACGTATTGCATTATCTGTAATTACACCATTGCCTAAAGTAGACGCTACAGGTATATCGTCCTCTACAATACCGCTAGGATTAGCAGTATGCACCTGTATAGCGGTGTTAGTTAATTCTGCATAGTTAGAGCTACCATTAACGTTATTTGCTTTAAATTTAAGTGTTTCAACGGCAGCTATATTACTTGTTGTAATATCAATAGTTTGATTAGCTAATACATAAGGAATTGTAAATCCTGTATTTGCTTCTGGTACGCCATTTGTTAAGTATGACGCTGATTCTAATTCTGAATAATCTTTATACTGTGTGCTAATTGTTGCACCGCTTGTACCTTCAGAATTAGTTCCATTAGAAATTTCAAATACATTATTTGTATCTCTATATGCTTGACCAATCCAATCAGCAAGCGATGCACCAGTTAGTACCAACTGCGGTCCACCGGTGTTATAATATGGTATTCCAGATATGTATCTGTATGTACCAGCATTACTTTCTGTAAGAGTAGAACCTGATAGGTCAACTGTAGGAACGTTAGTTAAGTCATCACAAATAACTGTTACGTAATTAGTATTTCCTGTTTCGGTATGTTCTATTCTTTGATCATTAACACCTAATGAATATCCGCTGAAGTTGTTAGTAATTTTTGAATCAAATGTTTGATAGAAACCAGTTGGATATGTTGATGAGCTAATTGTATCATTTGCATCATCTTGTCCACTAATAACCAAGCTACCAAAAGTTCCGTTTTCATTTAAGGAAGTAGTAAACGCTTTTGATCCACTTGACACTCCATTTATAATTGCAGATGCTTCGCCGCTTAATCCATTGTAAGCATTTTCTGCAATTGTAGTATCTATTACACCACTTGTATATCTTCTTGCAGTATATGTATCTAATTCATCACCTGCTGTTAAGGGAGAAGTTACACTATTGTCAAGAAAGTTATTTGCTAATTTTGGATCAATACCTTGCCATGGATCATTTAACTGAATTGTTTTGTTACTTAATCCGTCTGGTGCTGAAGGTACTGCATTAACTTTAAAAGTTAAATTAGCAGAATCTGTTTGAGCTGTTATGTCTGGAGTTCCTGTTGCAGTAAAATCTAATTGATAGTTACCTGGTGTTACTCCTGTAAAGTCATGTTGTACATTGTTTAGCCCTGCTTCATTATCATTAGTACTGCCATCGTTCCAATCGTATTCATGATTGTCTCCGTTTTCACTTGTATTGTTTACAGTAACTAACGCTCTGTTTACGCCATTGTAATCTACATTGTCATACACAACATATTGATCATCGCCGTTACGATCTGAAACTGTATCAGCACTACCTGAGATGTTTGCTCTAACATCTGGTTCAACGTGTATTACAAAGTCTGTACTTTCAAAAGGACTGCTAGTATGGTCGCTTACAACTTGCAAATTACCTGTGTAATCTTGTGCTACACTATTATCTAATAAAGTGTATTTGTGTGTAATACTTTGTCCAGTATCACCACTTTGATTACTGCCTGCATTTACTGTTGTAATTGTTCCATCGCCAAAGTCCCATCTATAAAATATTCCATATGTACTATAGCTTCCTATAGTATTTTCAGTATTATTAGTAAATGTTACTGTTAGTCCGTTATTTGATTCTTCGTTAATACCTGTTGTAATATCAGAAGTAGTATCTGGTGTATGCGTATCATAAATTTTATAACTTGCATTATCATCTAATGGAAGTAACGAAGGTGTTGCTGCACTATGAGCATCTAATGTTAAAGTTACTGTACGAGTAACTTCTGTTTCTGTGCTGGTAGCAAAGGTGTGAGCTAATCTGCTACCAGCACTACCACCTGAGACTGTGTCGTCATTTATAACATCATCTGCTGAACTATCTCCCCAAGACCAAGTGTATTGGACTGTTGCGTTAGTTGCATTTGTTGTTGTATTTTGGAAGTAGACAGTATCACCGTCATTCCAAGTGGTAATCTGGTTTCCGCCTGTAGGAGCATCATATGCGTCGAAGCTCACTGCTGGGTCAGCGGTAAAAATTGTTATGTAATCTTCTCTTGTTTTAGTTGCAGAACTACCTGCACCTGAACCTTGATCATTAAATGCTAATACTTCTACATCGAATGGAGATCCTGAATTTGTTGAGTAAGTGTGTGTGGGTGTGTTATCAGCGGTTGCTGTAGTTGTGCTACCATCTCCCCAATCAATTGTATATTTGTTTGGGTTTCCTTGTGCAGTAATAATTAATGTTGTTGTTAATCCTGCGCCACCTGTTGTTATGTTTGCGTTAAAATCAACATTGTTAACATATGTATTATTTCTTACGTTTTCAATTGTTTCATATACATCACTAAGATCGCCTGATATTTCACTATCTTGGTCTAAGTTAAAGTTTGAAATTGTAGCTTCGAGGTATGCTTTAGTAACTAAGTCTTGTGCGTCAACTGGATCACTTGCATTTTTAACTATCTTTGTTGAGACATCTATGTTGTTAGCAGATCCTGCATCAAGAATTAAGTCAGCATCTGACTTTAGTTTACCAATGCTGTGATTAATATTAATCGCCAATTTTTATTACCTCATTTTGCTCGCTCTTGCGTAACTGTATTTACTCTATTTTAATAACAGTAATTATACTATTACTAATTTAGAAAGCATAAGAGAGGATATGTGTGATTGGGTGAATCGTAGAGAATAAAGAGACGAACTCCCTATATATTTTTCTACTGTATTTCTATCAAAATCTTTGTTAAACTGTGATGACATAACTCGACTTCCTACTACTTCCTATTATACATAGTATTTATCAATTAGGATAGTTTTATTTTAGTCAAAAAAAAAGACTCGTAACGGATCACGAATCTTTTTTAAAATATAAGCAAAATAGGGAGGGCTAGGGTTTACCTCCAACTCCTCGACAAGATACCATTCTATATCCAGAGAGCCTGTTTCCGCTCGGTAGAGCGATGTGACTCAGCGTATTTCTACTACCAAGCCTGGGTACCACCCCTAAACAGCCAAGTTCGACAGTCTGGTTACTGCCTCTTCCTTGCACTATAAACATTGAGCCGCTAAACTCTTTGTTGCTTATGTA
>Ga0181377_1000597_pt1 | contig 13338 bp, 7 predicted proteins | sample LowvirmetaG_9_FD_130160 | JGI IMG/M metagenome (GOLD analysis project Ga0181377, IMG submission 130160) | Marine viral communities from the Subarctic Pacific Ocean - Lowphox_13 viral metaG | ecosystem: Environmental > Aquatic > Marine > Oceanic | place: Subarctic Pacific Ocean | collected 2015-12-10
AAGCAAAAAATAGAGCTGCCAAAAGTTTTAAGAAGATAACCGGTAAGTCTTGGCCTTTATAGTCAAAGAATACTTTACGATTTTCTCTCCTAGCGGATAATTATAATTCGTTAGGATTCTTTATATTTGGAGATAGTTCGTGCCACCTACTGGACCAAACACGCCAGATCAGTTGGATTTAGTTCAACAGATGAATAAACTGCTGCAGGATCAAAATAAGATTCTACAGCAGATAGCTGGTACTATGGGTGCACAAGCACAGGCATCTCAGCAAGTTTCTCAGAGCAATGCAGAAATATCTGAATCTGCCGGCAACGCAGCTGATAAAGTCACCGAGCTGACTACAGCAATGAGAGAAAATACAGGTGGCTCTGAAGGTTTAGCCGCTGCTATGGGCAAACAAAGCCAAAAGACGCAAGAATCTGCTAGTTCTCTGAGTAGCTTCATTGACACTGGCACTAAAGCTGTTGCTGGTCTAGGTGTGCTTAGTGCTGCAGTTGCAGGCTTAGGTAATGCGTACGAAGCAGCTGGCGCTACGTTTAATCTATTCACTGGCGGTTTGTCTGCCGGTCTAGGCATTTTCAAAGGAGCCGTTGGAGTCATCGGTGGTTTTTTCTCCGGTTTGATGGGAGCAGCTGCAGATTATCACAACGCTGCTGCAGGAGAAATGCATCAGGCAAATGAATCTATCAGAAAAGAATTTGGTGATATCACATCAGACCAGGGTAAGTTTGTCAAAGACATGGTGGGCGAATTAGGTGGAGCTTCTGCTGCACTTGGAGCTGCAGGAACATCTCTGTGGGGAACTGTCGGTAGAAGTGCAGCTGTCTTGCAAGAGATGGGTGCAATCGCTGGTGAGTTTGGGGAATCCTTAGTTAGAATGCAAGACCAGATTAAAGGATCTGTCAGCGAGATGTTTTTAATGCGAAAAGGAATGAATATTTCCACAGAAGCATTCAAGAATATAGCTTCAACAGCCGAAGCTGCTGGTGGATCTATGCAAGATGCATTGACAGAAACCATGGTTGCGTCGTCTCACCTCTCTAAGACTTTTGGGGTTGACGTAAAAGTCATTGGTAAAGGTATCAATGAAATGGCGAAAGACATGAATACTTTTGGCCATCTTGGCCCTAAGGCTTTAGCAGCGACAGCAACTTATGCCTCCAAACTCGGTGTGAGCATCAGTGCACTCAAAGGAACAATGGATGCGTTTGATACCTTTGAATCAGCAGCTGCCAACGCAGGAAAGCTCGCTGAAGCGTTTGGAATGAACGTTGATGTCATGGGTATGATGAATGCTGAGAATCCTGCAGAGCGAATGGATATGCTTCGTAAGTCTTTCGAAGAAACCGGTAAATCTGTTAGCGATCTTTCTAGGCATGAATTAAAAATGCTTTCTGATTCTATGGGTGGCATGCCAATAGATGAAATGAAAAATGCTCTGTCGATGTCGACAGATGAAATGGGATTTGGAGATTTTGAAGATGCAGCGGAAGAAGCGGCTCAAAAGATAACGCCCGAAGAAGCTATGAAAGATGTAGCTGAATCTATCGATAGATTGGCAACAAAACTTTCAAAGTTGTCAGGTGGCCCTTTATCTAATTTCCTTAATGGATTTATGCAAGCCATTGAAAGATCAGCTGAGTTTCAAGTGATAATGAAAGAAGTAAGTGCTTTCTTGAAAGTTTTCTTTGAACTAGGTAGAGAAGTAGGCAAAATGTTTGTCGCAACGTTTTTGCAAAAAGGAGGTGCCGTAAGAGATATGATCAGCGGTATTTTCGACTTAGAAAGAATCAAGCAGTTTGCTTTGACAGTAGGATTGGCTTTCAAACAATTTTTTGCTCTAATTAAAACTGACCCCAAAGCAGCTATTGAAAATCTTTTTGATAAAGTTCTAGGTGCATTCAAAACTTGGTTCGGTGGTGGAGAACAAGCAAAAAGCTTAGGTATGATGTTGGTTGGTCTTATAATCAATGGGTTCAAAATGTTAGCGGGATTAGTTCCCAAAATTATATCTGCTGCTGCAGGATATATTAGAGACTTGACAAAAGGGCTTAAAGAATTTCTAGCAGGCGACAAAGAAGGAGCGACAGCCATCGGATCTGGAATAGCTGATTCAATATCGTTGGCTTTCGAAAGTATCAAAGGAGCTCTTCCTGAGCTTAAAGATGCTCTGATAGATTTGTTTTTGCTCCTGTTTGAAATAGCAAAACCTCATTTGATGAAAGTAGTCGGTGTCGTAATTGCTGCTATTCTTATTAAAACTATAGTTTCTTCATTGCTTGCTGTTGGTGTCTCTGGCTTGATAGGAGGGGCACTTAAGAAGATGCTCGGAGCTATTTCAAAAATGACAACAGGGAGTGCACCGAAAGACATTGTTAAATCTGGAAAAGGTGCTAGTAAAGGAGGAGCAGAATCTGTTGGAGGGATAGGAAACATTTTGGATGCTTTGAAAAAAATCACCATCAAAGATATTCTAATGGGTGGACTGATTATGGTTGCTTTGGCCACGTTTGCTTCTGTTTCAATGTATATATTCGCAAAAGGGCTTAAAAAAGCCAGTAGTATAATGAAAACCATCAAAACAGCAGATTTGACAAAGACTTTGCTAGGGCTTACAGGTGCGGTACTGCTTACTATACCATTGGTGATTATGGGTATGCAATTAGGTGCTTTAGGAGCCGGTATGGGTGCGGCTATTCTTGGAATGGTCGCTGCAGCTGCAATGTTCTTGATCGGTGGTGTAGGATTAGGTTATGCTCTTCAGTTTATTAATCCCATTTGGGCGAAATTAGACGAAGCTGCCACTATGAAGACATTGTGGTTAATGACTTTGACTTCTCTAGCTATGCTACCTTTGATTGCAGCAGGACTACTAATGGGAGCAGGCTCAGCAGGAATCGGCCTTGTTATAATTGGTATGATAGCAGCAACTCTCCTTTTTACAGGTGCTGCAGCTGGTCTCGGTTGGGCAATGCAAGAGTATGTTGTTCCTGCGTGGAAGGGCGTGGATACTGTAGGCGCTTTAAAAGCACTTGTTTTGATGACTCTTGTTTCTCTTGCCATGATACCGATGATTGTCGGTGGTGCAGCACTTGGAGCAATTGTGGTCGCAACACTAGGAGGAGGATTAGCAATCATCAATGCAGGTTTCATGCTGGCTACTGGAGTTCTCAGAGCTGCATCTGATGAGTTCCCCGATGCTATTAATTACTTCTCAGAACAATTCTCTAAAGTCAAGCTAGCACCACTTGGTAAATCTATTATAGCTTTGCTCGGTACTATTGTCGTAACCGGTGGAATTGCTGCATTTGGTGCTTACTTAGCAGTGTTATCCCCTGTGTTATTAGCTGCATATTTTGGTGTCCAAGCAGGCGCATATTTTCTAGAAAAAACCGCACCATATATCCAGGAAATGGTGATGACTTTAGATACTATCAAAATTAATAACCCGAAAGCTTTTAGAGAAAAAATGCTAGCGATTGGATCTGTTATAGGAGCTGTGGCTGAGATTGCTGGATTAGGAATATCTGCCATGTCTATGGCTACCACTGCTTCTTTATTCAGTGATTCTGGTCCAGAAGATATGATGAATTCAATATCTGGCTTTATTGGAAATGTATTGGATTCTATGATTGGATTTATCACAGATTTAGTGAAATTAGCTGGTGGCTTTGATGAAAAATCTTTAAAAGGAGCTGCAGCTATAGCTGATATCCTAGGATCTGTTGGAACTTTGGCGGGCGCTTTGATGGAACCTCTTCAAAATGTTCAGGCCAATGTAGGTATCATAGATATTATGAAGGGTGACGGAGCATCAAAGCAAATCGAAACAATGGCTGCCGGCATGGGAACTATTCTAGAAAAATTATCAGAGCACGTACCAAAAATTATCAATGCGTTGATAGGTGCCTTGGCTGGCGTTGGAGATTCTAAGGTATTTGGAGAAAAAGCTAAAGGCCTTAAAGATATCTTTGAAGGTATTCTTGCTCTGATGAATGTTGTCAAAGAAATGAATGGAATGGGCCAAAAAGATAATGATGGATTCTTTACTGGTACATCTTTCGACGAAACTACAATAACAGACATGTTCACTAATGTTAGTGCAGTTTTAGGTAGTGATCCATTGAAAAAAATGCTAGATGACTCTATAAAGTTGATTTCCGGCATCACTGGCGGTGAAGGTCTTGTCGAAAAGGCCACTGCTTTCGACAGCATATTAAAGAGTATTATTTCAGTAACAACATCATTAGCTGGTTTCGGCAGTTTTATGAAAGACGGCGGCCGTAAAGACTTAGAATATCTAAAATGGTCGCTACAAGATCTTAGTGATAAGGAAAACATGCCTCATCATATCCTCGGATTGATACAAGCTGAAGCTGTTTCTTTGGCTGCAGCAATGAATTCGATGGATGCAGATTTAGGATCAGTAGATCTTAGGCCTCAAGTCGAAGCAATTCTTGGCTATGCAGGTGACAGAACATTTACTATTAAACCAGATGCCGTAAATTTAACAGTGAGGCTTCAAGTGAAAGTGGATGCTGAAGAACTTGCTGTTGCAATTGCAAAAGGTAATTCTGACTTAGATGGATTCTTCCAGACCACAGAGAAAGCTCAAAAAGCCGACCTTGACATCCCAGGAGGTGCATGATGAGCGAATATATAAAAGCTCTTAAAGATTCCGGTATCATACAATATTTAAGAAAAACTTTAGATCCAAAAGACCTAGATGCTTTTGATAAGTTAGTTGAAGAAAAAGTGAAAGAGTATAATCAAATGTGGTTAGAGACTCAGCCCATGATAAATGAATACAATGAAAAGGTGAAATCTTATGCCGCAGAATCCAAACGAGAACCAGGACCAACAGACAAGCGCGACTAATTCAGAAAAGAAAACATGGTCTGCCCCTGAAGGGACTGGTGCACAGTCATTCGTCAGAATAGATAGTGATGATCTACACCCTGAAAGGATAGAAAGATTAGGAGAGTATCTTTCTGACACTACTCGTGGTGATATGTCTAACCCTGATGTCCGCGGTGGCCAAGGGAACATATACCCTGTGTCTCCGCCAGGTGAAATCACGCCGGCTCAATTTAAAAGAGAACTGGATTCTACATTGTCAGATGCAACAGATTATTTTGAAGAACTTTCACAAAATTCTGCTTTTGAAGCTGGTGTTGCAACAGAGAGAGATGGAACATATGGTAGTGGACATACACTGTTAGGAAGTAGAAAAGCAAGATCAGTAGTTTCAGAGCATATAGCCTCGAAAGGAATTGATCCAACATCTAGGTGGTTTGGAATAGGAAAAGAGAGATTTAAACCAAGTTTTGGTGATCCGAAATATCAAGTTCAGAGATCAGGAACTAATTTAGACCAAAATCTTGACCCTGGAGCACCTGAACCTTCAGAGCCAACTGCTGGTACTAACTATAAAAATTATCGACACAAAACCGGACAGACTAATAGGGAAAGTATGGCGCAACCCGATTTTTGGGATGCGTATTTTGAAAGACTTAGTTACGTTGGAGATAAAATAACTTTAGGCGCTCAAGGTTTCAAGACGCCAGAAGAGGCAGTCGAAAGTGGCAAAGTGGAAGGGCTTGCAAATTTAACTGGCAATCCTTCTTTAGATGACTTAAGTGGAAACTACGCAAAGATAAGTTTAGAAAATACAGAAGCAGGCAATGTGTTTCTAGATAAAGAAGAACTGCCTAATGGTTTTCAAGATGTGAAAAGTGATTTTAAGAAAAGAAGATCTCCGAAATATACAACTAGCTCTTATGGCCAAATGCATTCTTGGAATGATCCATTTGAATCGACTGGTTTTCCTCTAGTGGAAAATAGAGGCCTTACTGTTGCAACTCAACTTTTAGAAATATGGGCAATGTCAGTTCTTAAAACATTCACTACGACAGCACTTCTACAGATTGGGTCTTATCTAACTTCTGTCATTCTTCAAAATGTACAATTTGATGGCAAGAAAGGTCTTGTTGGCATGACAGGAGTTAATTGGAACACTAATTATTATCCGGATGACCCACTTGCACAACCAGGAACTAATTTCTTTAAAGGGTATTCGGGCTTTAATCATCCTGCCACTAATTTAGGCGCTCGAATGGCAGATGGATTGAATAGAGGAGTTGCAACTATTTCAAACGATATTGGTGGATTTTTTGCAACAATAGCAGCTCAACAAGTAGGGCCTCCTATTAATTCCGGCTTGAGATCTCTAGATGATCTTTTGAATTTTACAACACATATTCTTAGAGATTTGAATATTTATATGCCGAGACACATTATATCCCAGATGGCTCAAGAGATATCGTACCATGATGATAAATCCAAGATTAAAAAAGTTCTCAAGAATACTGTAAAGTTGGTAGACATCGCAACAGCATACACAAGAGCTATGACAATTGGAATGTCGACTATGGCAGTTCATATTACCGGAGATGATTATGGAAAATCATTGGGATTCTACAGGACACTTTTTAGAGAAGTAGTGAGATCTAAAGCAGTATGGGGAGAACAGAGGAACCCTTTAAACAAATGGGACAGCCTCCTATCTTACTTTGGAAAAGATGATAAAATCATGAGGTTTGTCAATTATCTTGCGCAAATCGGAGACATGTCAATTGGAGCTGGTGAAGCTGGTAATATAGCTTTTCCGGAAAACAAAGTACCTTTGAATCAAGTTGGAAATCACCCATCGTTAAGAACCATAGGGGGAAGAGTAAGAGGTGATTCATATCAGGAATTTAAATCTAGATTATCAATGACAGAAACCCCTAGTTTGTTTTTGTTGCCCAAGACAGTGAATAACACAAGAGTAAATTTGCTGAGACTAGGATTAGAGAATCCAAGCAGTGCAGGCGCCTTTGCTGACTTGAATGGTGCTAATGAATCCTACATGAACGTAGGAGGAGAGGAAGCGACAGAGGGAATAAAGAAAAGGTACCAGAGGAAGGAAGGAGGAAGATTTGACCCTGTACAAGTTCAAAGAATAGAAGATCAGTTAGAAGCAGAACATTTGCCATTTTACATTCAAGACTTAAGAACAAATGAGATCATTTCTTTTCATGCTTTCTTGACAAGTTTATCTGATTCATATTCTGCAGAATGGTCTGCACAAAAAGGGTTCGGAAGAATGGAAGCTGCACAGATATACGGAGGTGGTTCAAGATCAATTTCAGTTAATTTTCTTGTTGTACCTATGAATGCAGCAGATTTTGATGAGATGTACTATAAGATAAACAAATTAACTACTCTAGTGTATCCACAATGGTCACAAGGAACCATGATGCAGAATGGCGATTCAACTTACGTACAGCCATTCTCCCAAGTTCCTACAGCGTCTCCGCTATGTAGAATAAGAGTGGGAGATCTTTTTACTTCTAATTATTCTGACGTTGCAATGGCTAGGATGATGGGAATCAACAGTCCAAAATTTAATTATGTAGAGCCTTCTACTACGGGAACCGGTGCAACTAGTGCAGAACCCGAAACAGATGAAACAGTGGAAGAGCAAGTAGTAGGTCCTAGACACGCAACAAGAAGAATGATTGACAAGATGTTACATGAGTTGGCAGTTAGTCAAGCAGAAGGTGCAGAGATAATGAAAGACTGGAGGACTAATCCAACTCGATACGTTGCAAGTTATGATGCCTCCACCACCGTCTTTTTTGTTACTCCTCCAGGTGATGCACCTCTTGAAATAGGTGGAGATCCTATACGGATACACAAAGGTGCCAACTTATATCTAAGTTACACAACAGCAACACCGCAACCTCCCCCTGTCTTGCCAACTTTATCAGAACTTGCTAGCAATGCAGACGGTGCGGCACAAGGTATCTCTAGTTTGTTTGATAGAGCTAAAAATCCTATTATGAAATCATTCAACTCCACCATGGGAAGAGGAATAGCAGTTGCAATTACTGGAATCGGATTAGACTGGAAATTAAACAGTGCACCGTGGAACATGGAGCCTGGTCACAAGGCACCTAGAATGTGTGAGATATCTCTCAGCTTAGTTCCAATCCATGATATCACACCAGGCCTAGACCATGAAGGCGTCAATAGAGCTCCTATATATAAAGTTGGTAAATCTTCTAAATCTCTTACAGGCGATGTTTGGCATAAAAGAAGTGACTATGACGAAATATTGGGTAATATTAAAGAAGGAAGAGAAGCATATCTAAGAGCAGAAGAAAGAGGTTTTAATAAAGATGAGTAAAAGATACAATAGAGATCAAAGAATAGCAGGCGGAAAGCTACAAACAGCAAAAACAGTCACTCGAATAAGGAGCGCTAGGGATTTTCAACTATTGTCGACTAGAACAATAGTTTTACAATCAGCTCAAAGATTAGATCATTTAGCTCATAAACACTTAGGGGATTCTAAACTATGGTGGGTGTTGGCGGCTTTGTCTGACATTGGTTGGGCTATGCAACTGCCTGCCGGCACAATTATAACAATACCGGTCGATATGGGCCCAATCAGAGCAATAATAGGGTAATAAAAATGGCAAACGCAACAAACTTACATGGTAATTCTAATAATTCGAAGATGAGAGAAGCCATGAGGTTATTGGGGTCTCAATTTGGGATAAAAGACAAAAATTCTTTTGTTCAGATCTTATTAATGGGAGCAGCTTCAACTGGAGATGGAACACTGGGTGCAGATGATTTAAGTGAAGCATCAAGAGAAACAAACTCTAATTTAGAAGAATTAGCAGATGCTATAATATCCTTACAAGGAAATGGCCTTTTTAGCGATCAAGTGATAGAGATATTTGAAAATTATATTGCTTCTGCAGGCGGATCTGATGATGTTGCTGCTGCATTGTTTGCAAATGCAGCCAACAGTGCATCACCGCCCCCCATCTCATTCACTCCATCTGCGTCCCATATAGACCAAATCAGAGGATATCTAAGGAGTGCCGGCATTCGAGACATTGTGCCAGACATTAGCCAGAAAATAACATATGGAGACGACCATAGATCAGTTTCGGTTATTGAATTTCATCACCCTAATCTAAATTTTGCAAACAGAGATTCGGCGGCCGCCTCTATATTTTTGCAAGCACTGCCTTCTATAGAGATTTCTAAAGCAGTTCCATACTTTGACATGAAGACTATAGTCAAAGGTGCGCCCATAGCCGACGAAAATAATATGCCAGATAATCCAGATGTATTTACAAACGGAATATCTATTTATAAATTTTTACATGGTGAAAAAATAGAGAGTTCTAATTCTACAGTCGCATACTTAGCTAGTTCTGTGCCATCTGAGTTTGCAGACCCCGCCCCTATATTGGAAGGTGGAGTAGGCCAAGAGCCTGCAACTAAACCGGGTGTAAGTGTTGCAGGGATGGAAATCTTCACATCACCTCAAACTCTAGTTAATGGTGCTCTCGAATACATAGATCTTGATGCATCAGCCTCTAATTACGGTCCAAATGCCTCTCCTCAAGATATACCTTTAGAAAATAAAGTTCTTGATAAATTCAGACCTTTGATGACTATTAAGTCTTTTAATGTTCAAGTTACCCCTGCAACGGGTATGTTGGCTACAAAAGCTGCAGATGTGAAACTAACTCTTCATGATAAGTCTAGAATGAATCAAATAATGCCGCTTATAATGCCAGGTCAACTTGGAGATGTAGAATTTTTAATAGAGTGGGGCTGGTCACACCCACATTCAGATCCAGACGTGAATCCATATGGGGCTTTGATCAATTCCATGAGGTGCAAAGAGAAATACGGTGTTATGAACTCTTCTTATTCATTTACTCCAGAAGGACAAGTTGAAATAAGCTTGAAACTATACACAAAAGGTGCACAGAAAGCAACGTTTGAACTAGTTTCTAGTAATCCGGATGGGGAGCTCCCTGGTGACCAATTAAGAAAATTAGTATTTGCTATCAGAGAAGCAATGAAAAGCTTGAAGCAACAAGGTTACACATTAAACTCAGAGATGGGTGCACCAGACGTGCTAGGGAAAGCTTCTTCAGTTGGTGGCCTGTTATCCTTGACAGCAGAGCAGAAGACCTCAATTAGAAATTTCTTAACCAGAATGAGAAATAGATCTTCAGGTGCTGCAGCAGCTACTTGGGGAACCTTGGTTACAGGATTTAGTAATGCGGCTGAAGGTGCTGCCGATTTCCAAGCACAAATCTTAGCACAGTTTGCTTCGATGATAGCCAATTGCACTAGAGAGAATAACAGAACACCAGACCCTTATTTGTTGCCAGACAGAAAAGTAGTTCAAGGCATTAGGTCACCAGTCTTAGATATCAAATACAAAACACACGTATCTTTTGCAAAAGTTTTATTAAACTTTGTTGCAAAACCTCTTCTAGCAACAGATAGATTTCATGAAGTTCAACTTTTGTTTTATCCTATGAATGAATTTGCAATGTTTGCTAGAGATCTGAATACCGGCCAATATCCTATAAATAAAAAGCAATTTAAAGAACTGTTTGAAGAAGAGCTTAAGAAAACTCCATCAATATCCATTCAGAAATTTTTAAATATTATGAAAAAATTATTCATTAATTATGTTGGTGACGATGTTTATGGGCTTTCTCAATTCTATGCAACTGGTGAAGATGGGAAAAGAGGATTAGCTAAAGCATATACGAAAGATGATTCAGCAAAACAAAAATTCACTGAAAAGAAAGTGAAGATCTTAGAAGCATGTTATGGTCCTGGAAATGAAAAAAGATTCAAAAAACCATCAATCCAGATGTGGGTAGAGTGTGTTGCTCATTCTGAAAAACCAGATTACACAATTCTTAGACTTCACTTTTTTGATAAAGCTTGCACCTCTTATAGTGGGTATGCACAAATGTGGTCTGGCTCTAGTGCAGGAGATCTAGGGGTAATTGGAAGATACACGGCGGCCAAAAGATCAGAAGAGCATGCACAAAGACAAATAGAAAGTGTTCCTGCTAGCGAAAGAGAAAACTGGGAAGAAATACATCGAACGAGAGCTGCAAGAACGACACAACACGAGCAGAATGCAATGGCTCAAATGCAAGAATTTTTATCCAACGGTTTGTTAGAAGCTTTTGCTGTCAATGTTCCTGAAATAGATACGGCTACTGGTAATCCAACCGGTCAGACTATAACAGTCGACAAATACCGAATCAAAGGAGGGCCTGATCAGTTAAGGGGAATCTTGGCTGCTAATATGCCTACTTTAAAATATGGTACAGAGTATTCTGGTATATTGAATGCTAGTTTAGCTACAATGTCTAATCCTGCTATGGAAACAATCCATATGCAAAGACAAGGTCAAAGTTCTGGCCCTGCAGGAGCAGTAGATGACGGATTGCCCATGCAGATAAAACCAGTCGATCTTTCTTTAGACACTTTTGGCTGTCCTTATATAAATTTTGGTCAACAATTTTTTATTGATTTTCAGACAAATACTTCGATCGATGATATATATGCCGTCTCTGGTGTGTCACATAGCTTGACACCTAGTGAATTCAAGACTAGTATCAAGATGTCTCCTCTGAACAAATTAGGGCAATTTAGAGCCATGACAGATCAATTCGATGATGCAATGGCCATAGCTGGGGAAGTTGGTGGAAATATCGAACAATAATTTGTAAATATAAAATTCTTAAGATAGAATTAATAATATGCTATCTATATCAAATAAAATAACAGGCACTGATAAATACTTGACGTGGGACTCTGGTTCTTGGTCTTGGAAAGATTCTGTAACTGACTACATATATGGCTCCTCTCATGCAAGAGGACTAGAGCCATTGTTAAAATTGCATGACATTAAATTAGAACCACTGATTGAAAAGAAATATCTTATGATGGCTTCTGAAATGAAATTACAAAAAGCTAATTTTGTTGGACTCATAGGCCCTAAATTTAAATCTAGACTTTCAGAATACACAGAAGATGTTGCAACAAAATTCGAATCTATCAAAGATCATAGGTATACTCAATTTTATTTTGACACCAACGATTGGCTATGGTCTTTGCAGCCGGCACCTTTGGATTACAATAGATACAAAGCTCTAAAAGTATCAGGCACTAAATTTAATTTTAAACATAACGGCGAATATATAGAAACTGTTAGATATGTCAGATCTAAGATAAAGACAGGAAGATTATCAGTCATAAAAGGACCACAAGTCATGACAATGAAGAAAGAACACCGAAACATAGCAAAAAATTGTCGGCAAATAGACTTCAGCTCTATGGAGCCAAGATTTTTACTAAACATTAGTGGTCGACCGGTCGATGGGGATCTATATGAGTGGGTTGCCAAAAAAGCAGGTCTTTCAGATGATAGGACACATACAAAAATTGCTATTATTTCCTCTTTATATGGAAGCTCTAGACAAATACCTGCAGTTACAAAACTTTTTGGTTTGCAAGAATGGGAGAAACAATTAGAAGCGGACGTCACCGATGGAGTGATAGAAAATTATTATGGAAGACCTATTCAGACCGAAGGTGTTTCTGGTAGACACTTATTAGCTCTATGGTTACAATCCAGCGCGGCTGACGCGGCCGTGAAAGGGTTTGCCGATTTCTTTCGTAAGAATACCCATTTGAAACCACACTGGCTGATACATGACGCATGTGTGTTCTCTGGTGATGGAAATGTTCCAGCCGAGATAATTATAGACGGAATGAATTTCCCAATCACATGTGAGGATGTATAATGAAAAGTTTATTAGAATATTTGCTGTTAGAAAAAGAAGAAAAAAAGAAAGAACCAAAGTCTGCTCCGAACGGATACAAAGAGATAAAAAACTCTGGTGGAATTACAAATTTAGCCAAAGAAACAATCGGAGCTGGTTCTTTTAAAAAAGCTATGGTAAAAGCAGCATCGAAAGAGGGTCAAAAAGATATAAAAACTAAGTTGAAAGTATCTGCAACGGATATGACTATTTTAGGAACAATCAAAAAAGTAGTTAAAGCTGATAATAATTTAGCTAAACTTTTTGATGATTCTAGAATAGAATCATCAGATGGTGATGGCATCAAAATCAGGATCAAAGAGAAAGTCAGTGATTTAGCAGGAACGCAATCATCTTCGGAAAGATTAATAAAGTTTTGGATGCAAAGCACACTCAGAGCATACAACGCGCCTTGGGATGATAAAGATGTGATATATTCTATATCAGAATCCCAAAGCAAGCCATATATGATAATAACCAAAAGGTAATTGTAAATCTAAGTTCTACGACATATAATACTTTTGTAACGCAATACGGAGTAAAATATGGACATGGAAATTATCAAAAACAACTGGAATACATACAAGACAATACTTGGTCGACTTGGAGATGAAAATAT
>Ga0181377_1000598_pt1 | contig 13337 bp, 15 predicted proteins | sample LowvirmetaG_9_FD_130160 | JGI IMG/M metagenome (GOLD analysis project Ga0181377, IMG submission 130160) | Marine viral communities from the Subarctic Pacific Ocean - Lowphox_13 viral metaG | ecosystem: Environmental > Aquatic > Marine > Oceanic | place: Subarctic Pacific Ocean | collected...
GACGTGATGCTACCGTAGGTCGTCTGCATTCTTAGGCAGTTATTGTTAGACCCATACCGCAGCCGCAGTGCTTTTGCGCCCCCGTTGTTTAGCTGCATTACTTGGATGTAACCGCCGTTCGTAACGTCACTGTCTCCAAAGTAAAACACCGTCTGACCTTGAACTGCGGCGCTCGGTTTGAACCACATGCCTATCGACCACGCATCGGACGCGCCCGCGCCGTTGCCTGTTCTGCCCAGAGCGCCCGCCAAGAGTGACGCGCTCGCCTGCATGTACTCGCCATTGCTAAAATGGACCGACTTGGTGTTACTGTACGGCGGCGACGACACCACGAACGATATTGTCTCTGAATCTTCCCCAAAATAGTTGACCGCCGTGGCTGTTACTGCGTACGTGCCGGCCACAAGCGCCGAACCGCCCACTAACTTCCGGTGATTGCCATCGACGGTGACAAGCCCAGCAGGAAGGCCCGACCACTCATAGCCCACGCCGTAGTCGGCTACGAGCTCATAGTTGATGGTGTCGCCAGCGGTGACGGCTACCGTAGTCGCTGACGTAATGACAGGCGCGACCCCTGCGGAGCCGGCGTCGTTAAAGATCGCGTTCAAGGCGTTGACCGTTGCGACTTCTGACACTCCGAGTGACGCCTCGGACTGGTCAACGAAGTCGGCAAACGCGCGATTAGAGATCTCAATGAATCCAGGGGAGGACTCTAGGCCCGACCGCGCGCGATTGGAAACGGTGATGGTCCCGTCCCCGTTGCCAACGGCGTGCAGTTCGTTGTTGAAAAACGCGCCTAGCGTGCCGTCGGTCTCGGACTGCACAAAAACCGAGTTCCCTACGCTGTCTCGATACACAACAATCATGGGTTGCCCCCGTACTTAAAGACTGCGACGACTGATCCCAGGTTGCGCAGGGTCGCCGTTTCGGTGCATCGGATTTGAGGCACACAAGGCGCGTCCTTCGTGTTGGTGTCTCCCACGTAGATCAGCTGCAAGAACTGGAAGCTGTACTCTCTCGCTCCGTCGTCTAGCTGTCCTAGCGGCTTGGTCAGGTAGTACAACCCACCGCCGTTGCCTAGCTGGTACCGCCACTCAAGATACGCCCCGGAGATGGACGGGGTAACCCGCACGTCATTACGGACCAGAACCGAGTCGCCTAACGAAAGCCCACTCAAAACCAACTGACCGGAGGAGTTGATCAAGTCGCCTTTGTCGGGTGAGTATGTCTTGTTCGTGAAAGCGCCGAGTCCGTTGTTGGGTACATTCGTCCACGTGTCATCACTAAGCGCCAGCCCGGCGGCTGTGCTTGTGTCGTTGTAGTCCTCAAAGCCGAGATAGCCGACGTCTAGCCTGTCAATGCCTACTCTTTGCGTTCCCATCAAAGCACCGACCCGACTACGGCGTCGTAGTCTCCCGCGCTGGCGTCGGTGCAAACGAACGTGACTCGATGGTCTGTAGACTCTAGTGGGTCTCCACCGTCAATCGTTAGCGTCCCTCCCGCTGTGTTGTCCGCCAGAATCCAGCACGTGGCACCGTCAAAGGCACCGCTCCCGGGCACTAGGTTCACCGTATCGGAAGCCCCAACGACTAGCGTATACACTTGGCTCTCTAGGACAGATACATTCACCGTCGCCGCTGGCGTTAGCGTCACGGATTCAGCGGGTACCGACTGGAACAGCGCCGTAACTTCGGCAAGAGTGATTCCAGGTGAGCTATAGACACGCATCATTCACCCCGTACAGGCGATGGAAGAATCCGAACGACAACCGACGCGCCGCCGGTCGCTAGGTAGAGAGTAGGCGACGCGCCGTGCGAGACTCTAGAGATAGCGATGACAGAGACAGCGCCGGCGAGCAATGGCATCCAGTCGTCAGAGCCAGACATCGCGCCGTCTGTCACCCGATACCTAGCGTCAGTGTCGCCAGCGACGTGGATTGATACCTCTTGAACCCCATTTTCTAGGGCTACGCTGTACGCAGTGTCAGCGGCGACAAGCACTCGCCTAGCTGGATCCCAGCCTTGGATGCTTGATAAGGAAGTAGCCACGATAGACTCCTATGGTCGGTAGATGATGGTGCATGTAACAAGGATCGCCCCTGACACCCATTCCAAGCCTACGACGTGCGCAAATGTGCCGGAAAGCGAAAAGTCAGAGTCAGTGATGGCCACCAAGTCCCCAACGACCAATGACGCTAGGGAAGCGTCAGAGGATGCGTAGGACACAGTGCGCCAAGGGAACGGGTACACAATCGAACGCCACGACAACGCCCGCAGAGCGGTAGCCAGCGCGTCTACTGCGCGCGACTCGATAGGCTCCGCTGATAGTGTGCCGAAATTGTCATAAGATACGGCGCACAAGTGACTATCCGTTCTGTCAATCGTCGCCGTTTTTGCGTGGTCCGCAGTCTCTGTGATGTCGTAGTCGATCTGGAACGCGTTTGATTGCTGCCCGTCGTCCTCTAAAAACTCGCCTTCGCGCCATGCGTTACGGCCTTGCTCAATGTGCGCGATAGCGTCACCGCTGCCGATTTGCCACATGACAGGGTACGCGCCGCTTGGGCCGCTTCGGATTGACACGGGCGCAAGCGATAGCAGCGCCATCCTGGCCACCGCCCACGGGCTATCGGGCGAGTCCAGATAAAAGCCGACCACAAAAGCGTTTAAGTGCTCCGCAGCGCCGCCCCATGCCGCGCGGTCCCAGTTCACGGTGGAGCGCTCGAGTAGGTCGATGACGCAATCGCCTAGCCCGCCACCAGGTACCAGCCCGCCGTTGGATTCGCTCCAGTCAACGTAAACGCGAGCCGATGACCCAAGGCCGATCACGGTGGCAAACGCGACAGATCGACCGGTTGAGTCCGTGCCGTTGACTACCGTCTCTGTGCTAATCGTTTTCACCCCGAGTTCGTCTACCTTGACTACTTGGACGGACCCCGATGGGACCGAATGACCGGCGACTAGCAGGTTGTTTGCGCCGGACTCGGACAATATCAGCGCCGGCGCGTGCCTCGGCTTCCCATAGACGAACGGGTAGCCCGCGCTGGCCGTGATTGCTTCATCGCCGGTCTTGGCGGTCGATGGTGGCCATAGCGCGCGGTCAGCGCCGCCATCGGGCTGGATGTTAAACGAGACAGGCTCATCGACTGTCCCGTATGACGGGTTCCGTATGTCTCCCCTGACTTTTACGATTCGCTGTGAGTACGCCAGACCAGGTATCCACTGCGACAACTCCGCAGCGCCCGACCTAAGCCAAGCGTTCCCCCGTGCGACTGACACCGGGAACATCGCAGACACTCGCGCCTCCGAGGGTGCCGCGCTGGACGAGAACAGGTCTGCAGTCTCGGAGTAGTCAGACACCACTAAGGATCCGGCGTACGGCAATCCGTCTATCTCTGATTGCTCCGTCGCGAAGCGGTAGACGTCCCCGGCCCACTCGACGGTGAGAATCCACACAATATCCGGCGTCGCAAGGCGCATCATAGAACCTCATCCCCTGTCAACCCGATACGGACTAGTTCGTCAACGCCTTCAGTGCCTACAATGGACTCCCAGGTAACGTCACCAAGGCGGCCCCGGATGACATCGCCGGATAGGTCGACGTAGACCGCAGGGCCTTCGGGGATGCGGGGGTGATAGCTCACAATGTCGCCCGCGTCTGGGAGCGTTGACACCATACTCGCAGTGTCCCTGCTGGACGCTACGGGCTGCGTCGATGCTGCGCTGTACACTGGCGCGTCTGCGCACTCGGCGGTGATTAGTCCTTCATTCCAAGTCAGCGCGAAATTGCGCGCCCGCTCGCCTAGCCTTCGCGCCCGCGTAGACCCGTTAGCTAGCGTCGTGATCTCGACGTTTGACCGGTAGCCGATGCGCCGGCCCCAGTCGTACGCCCTGCTGAACGGGCGAATAGCGCCAAACTCAAGCGTACCGAACCTGAAGTCGCCCGTGTAGGTCGATGGCGCTCCGTCGTGGTGGATGCGGATACGCACCCTCCCTGCAACGTCGTCGGCATCGTGCATGTAGATCACTGCGTCCTTGTGCCAAACCTCGCCTGTGCCTGTGGTCGATGTGCCGTTCGTGACCGTGCCGCGCTCTAGGTAGATGGTCGCCCGCTTCTCTGCGACTGTCGAGCCGCTAGTCAGGTAGCCGCCAGTGTTCCCGGTGATGGGCACCACTTCCCCGGAAGGGAACTCAAAGTGTGAGCCCTTGAGTTGGTCCGGCTTCAGTCTGCGGCCCGCGATGGTTGCGCCAGTGCGTGCCGGGGTGACCTGGTGGCCAGTCCGGTACATTGCGAACGACTCGGCAAGGCTTACGTCTGCGAGTTCGATACTGTAGGATGACGCGATGCCGTCCGTCTGCTCAATCACGAACTCTTTCACGTTCGCATTTTGTACTAGGATGTAAGCCAATCCCTCGCTTGGTACCTCGCCTTCGTCTAGCGTCTCCACTTCAAACGCGACGGTCATGTTTGCCGCGTCTGACACGGAGCGCCACTCGTCTTGTTTGCTGTCTGACCAGAGATTCGCGATAGGGTACGCGTATCGGACAGGCATCGAGAACGTATCCGCAACCGCCGCCGGTCCACCTACCGCCGCGAGACTGACGCCGTCGACCACGTATCGAGCGACACCGGAAAGCGGAAAGCCTCGCAGGTCATCGGGAGACGTGAAGTCGTTAGCGATGCTGGTTGCGAAGTCGGAGGATACAGCGCGGGCGTAGCTAGATATTCGGAAGGCGAACCCGCCTGACGCCCCCTCGTATCCACATTTGAACCCTTCGAACGTGCCCGACGTTGACGTTATCGCGCCTTGGGATGCCTCAAACGGCGTTTCGGAGTTTCCGCGAGCACGGACGCCGACCGTATATCCGTTGTCTGATACCGCCGCGATGACTTCCGCCCCTCCGGCTATGGCGCACGCAGAGGCCATCGTGGTGTCGAATGTGTGCAGCGTGGATCCGTCCGTGTCGATGAGTCGTAGCCGCTCCGTTGTGCCGCCAATGACCGACCACACGAGGCGAACATACCATGTATCAGCGCCGTCGCTGACCCCGAACCACGCGATAGTCTGGCCGGACGACCGGTAGAACACGAGATGATGGACGCTACCAACGGTCTCGGACGTGGCGGTCAGGTCTTGGACGTAGAAGTCAGCGCCCGTGCTTTCAGTGTACAGCCATCCTTGACTATCAAGCGCGCCGGTCGCTGTTCCGCCGCTTGTGTCTTCCGTTAGCCCGTAGTCGGTCGGTGAGCTCATCCCCGCGTAAGTCAGCGAGTAGGCTAGGCCGTTTGTATTGCTTACGAACTGATCCACCGCCGGTAGGGTGACGGACGTGTAGCCGCCAAGCTGGAGGACTGCGGGGGACTGGCCGCCTTCGACAGCGGACACCTCGGCTGTGTAGTGCGCGACGTAGACGGAGCCGTACAGGTAAGCCGACGACATGCCCCATGGTCCGGCTTCAAGCGCGCCCGTGTCCCACCACTGACCCGCCGTCGATGACGTCTCGGAGTTGCCAATGGGCGACCATGATAGGCCGTTGTCGCGCGTAACTGTCGATTGGCCAACGCCGGCCCCTTTGCCGATGACGTGGAGCCACACGGAGCCCGTGTCGTCCCGACAGAGCGCGGGCCATTGTTGGTACGCGCCGGAGATGAGGATACCGGACGCAAGCCCGCCCGTAAATGCGCCGTTGTTGATTGGCTCAAACGCGCCGGAGATGGTCAGCGAGAGCGACAACACTGTGCCGGATCCACTGACATTCGACGTGTACGACGCCGATAGCATGAACCCTCCGCCGACCATGCCGGCGACGTCCCAGTATTTCGAGCCAACGTCCGATCCGCCAAATTCTGTCAACGCGTCGCTGACCAGAGCGAAGCTGCTTCCTTGGTCATTGCTCGCGTACTGGTAAGGCTTGACCTCTGACCCGTCGTCGATGGAGAGCACCAACGAGACCTGCCCGCCAGACTCCGCAGACGCCATGCGCTCAACCGTAATCGTCGAAGAATCCAGCGACTCCGGCAACACGTAGTCAGCGCCGACCGAGAATGAGACGCCATCGTTGTCGCTGTAGAGTTGCCGGACTTGCGCCAAGTTCGCGCCCGTGTCGTAGACCATGACAAAAAGCAGCACCCGTCCCGTGGAGAGAACACAGAGGGACGGGGCTGCTATGTAGTTGTTCTCGGAAGTGGACTGGACTGCCGTGAATGTCCGCGACCCGCCGGGAGTTTGGCGGTGGATGCGGATAACGTTTGCGCTTGGAGTCCCGCTCACGTACCGAGCCTCTGCAACCAACACCGCGCCGCCGGGGGATGCTACGCATGATGTGTGGTCGGTCGGCGTTGTCGTGCCTGCGATGTTCGCCAGCACTTCGCGGTTGCGGATACCTACGGGCAGATCCCACCCAACCCACTCCCCACCGTTGGGGCGGGCGACGAACCGAGCGCCCGCACGACCCGCAAGGCCCGCCGATTGACACCGAACGTCAATGCCTGCGCTGGGTGTTCCGGTGGCGTCGATACGCATCTGTGACGAGGATGTGACCGTGCCCGCTTCGGGCTCTGACTCGGTATAGTCGCTGTCCGCCGCGTAGATGGTGCCCGCGCCGATGCGCGTCCATGGGATACCGATGCCGCGTAGAATTTCGGGATATTCGCCGCTCATGCCGCTCTCCGGTCTCGCGATTGTCGAATCGTTGGAGCGCCGACCGCCCTAGATACAGCGCGAGTCGTCTTCTCTGCACTGGAGATAACCCGCTGCGTGGTGCGGTTGTTGATGTTGAGGTTGATGGTTGCTGGTTGGCTCGTCATCTGCCATCGCCGCTCGTTCTCGTCTGGCGTGACAACCTCCTCACCAGGACGCGCGGTGATCAGCCTCTCGTCTAGCGCATTCCCCGCAACCCGTGGCGCGGACTGCTGGACGATGCCGCCTGTAGCGAACGCGGGGATTGGTGTGGCTGCGATGCTCGCCACGTTGGCAAGGCCGATGCCAAGTGTGACTCCCGCCAGTGCAGGTCCGACGATAGGGATAGCCAGCGCCGAGTTTGCCGCCGCGTATGCGCTCGCGACGGCCTGGACGATAGCCGCCGCCTTGGCTGCGATGGCTGCTTCTTTGCTGCCTTTCTTCATAAGCCCGGCGACTTGTTCGGCAAGTTGGCCCGTGGTTGATAGCGCGTTTTGTACGTCACTCTCGGTCTTCAGTCGCATTTCCCGGCGTGCTTTGTCGAGGTCTCGCTCACGGCGCAGTTCTGCTTGGTGAACAAGTTCGCGTTGGAGGTCAAGCGCCCGCATGACTTCTTCTTCGGTTGCCGCCGCTTCTTCCGCCGCGTCGGTAACAGACTGGATCTGGTCAAGCCGACGCACGAAAGCGTCTTCCACCTTGTCGAATCGGTCGGCTAGGTCGCTACGAGCTTCACCAAATAGCGTAAAATTCAAATCCTTGAGAGCTTCGTCGTACTCACGGGCTTTCGATGCCGCTTTAGCCATCGCCGCCGCATCTTCGCGGGTCGCTGCGGTGGCCGCCGTTGTCGCGTCCGTCGTTCTTTGCATCGCGTCGATGTATTGATACCGAGAAAAGAGCAGATCAACCGTCCTATCTGCTGCGTCTCCTGTTGCAAAATGCATCTCTCGCATCGCGCGGACTGCGCTGGCGTCGCTTGCGCCCATCGTGAAGAACTCGGCCAAGTTCCCCGAAAGAGTGACTAGCTCAACTGCCGCATCCTTGATCGTTTCGGTAAAAAGCGTATAAACTGCGACCAGCCCAGTAGTGAACCCGCGAAGCTTCTCAGTCAAGTCGATAGCGTCTACCATCTGCGAGGCGATGCGGTTGAGCTCTACCCCGAGTTCAGCTTGCGCAGCGGCCCAGTCTTCTGCTGACTTTATAGCTGCGGGCCCTACGTCCATGCCGTAATCGCTGGCGTATTGAATGAACGTCTCTAACTCCGTGCCGCCAAGCACCTGCATCAGTTTCGCGCCGTCGCCGCCGAGTGTTTGAACGGCAAGCGCCGCCCGTCGCGTGGGGTCTTCTATGCTCTGGAGTTTAGACAGTACTTCTTTTAGAACGTCATCGGAATTGCGAAGCTCGCCAGTCGAACTGGTCACCGATACGCCTAGCCCATCGAATCCGCGAGCGGCCCGCCCGATGCCCATCGATGTCTCTAATATCCTTTTGGGTAGATCTTTGAGTACTGAATCGAAGTCTGATATCTCTTTGCCGTTGCGCGCGGCGGCTGCGGCTAAACCTGCAAGGGTTTCGGTGGCTACTCCGCTCGTCGTGTTCAACTCGATGAGTCCTGTCCGCATCCCCTGGATGGAGTCAATCGTTGCCGATACAGCGCGCAACGTCTGAACGCTCAACGCTGCTACAACGGCGGCTCCTACTGCCTTCCATGACTCTGCGGCTTTTCTGTGCGCTTGCTCAATCTTCCGCGCCGCCTTTTGCGCGTTCTTGATGTTCTGCAGTTCTGCACGCTGGAACGTGGCCGAAGCTTTGCGAGCCGCCGCGCCGATCTGCTTCTCGGTGTGCGTTCCGAGCTTGCGCAACTCCGCAACGTACTTCTGCGTATTCGCGGTGACGTTTAGGCTGATTGTCTTAGATGCGGATGCCATTAGTCACCTAGAATGTCGAGTATTTCGCGGGCCATCGCGTCGGCTGCTTTCTCGCCGGGCTCGAACACAAGGCCCTTGTAGCTGTTTTCCGGGTCGCGAACTTTTCGGTTGTTGTTGATGAACACGGAATACGGCGCGCGGTTGATGATAGAGCCCGTGAACGAGTCCGGGGTGGATTTGAACTCAAGAGCGAGGAGCGACTTGGATAGCCCAGTTCGGACCGGCCAGTTGTCGAACGCGCTCACCGCTACGGGTACAAAGTGCTTCTCGTAGGCGTCGGCGATTCGCGGGTAAGCATCGCGAACGAAGTTGAACGCCATGCGCTGAACATCCGTATCCACCTGGATCATCTGCGTGGCTTTGACCCTGCGCCCGCGATTGTAGTAATCGGCCCTAGACTCCCACCTTGCCCGCTTCATTACTTGCGAACGACGAGAGGACACGGACTGAAAGAACGCGTCCTGTTGGGATAGGAATTGGTCTAAGTTTGCCACTACTGTCTATCCAATACCCATTGGAGTCGCTGTTTCGGGGTCATGTTTTCCGGCGGCTTCTCGTCCTTGTTGACTGGCTTGCGTGGAAGTTGCCCACGGTTCGCGAAGTCGAACGCCAGCCACTCGGCCTGATCAGTCGCTGACATCCGGTCAAGCGCTCGCAAGTCTCGGAAGTACTCGGCACCTATCCGGGCTCGCTGGAGTCGGTAAGCTCCGTACTCCCGGCTTCGGTAGGGTTTACGGCCTCTTCTAACGCCTCTTCAGTGACGGATGGCGCAATCATGTTAGACCACTCGACAATCAGCGCCCAACCTTCCTTCACGATGTCGGACTGTTTGGCGTCTTTCGTCAGTGCCGCGTGGACCTCCTCGCCGTATGCAAGGACATCCAAGCGATGCCTTGTGAGGCTCTTCCAGGCGTCCGGCTGCGAATGCGCATCAATGGCCACCCCTACCGCCGCCGACGCGATGACGACGGCTAGGGGGCCTTCAGGGGTGGGTGAGCACTCACGAAGGATGGCCATGCGGCGCAACTCCGATGGTAGGGCGCGCTTCATGCGTAAGTCGGGGCGACGTAGTTGGTGCCGCTGCACGCCAAGGTCGACGAAGTATCCGACTCGCTAAACGTGCCCATGCCTCGGCATTTTGGGAGAGTAAACGACGTGGTGATGCCGCAAGCAACGGACTCGGCTTTAATGCCCCACGCCCATTTGCACGAGTCAACCGAAGTGAGCGGAGTATCGCCCGTGTCGGTGTCGTACTTACCAGTTCGCCGGATCCAGTCTGGAACGCGAGCCGTCGATGTGTCGGTCCATTTGCCGTCAAGCTTCAGTGTGATGCTCCATTCTTGGCGTAGTTTGTTGCCTTCGGCAAATCCATCATGCGCGGTTCGGTTCGTGGCTTCTAGTGGCTCTTCGTTGTCCGAGGCGACTAGGTTGGTGACATTCATATCACCGGGACCAGGACCGAACACCAGTTCATTACCAGCGCCGTCGAAGAACGTCACAACTGTATTTCGTAGGTTAATGCGTGCCATTTTAGGCGCTCCGTCCGATAAGGGTGAGAGTAAGGTTTGCAGCGGTAGAGTCTGCGTTTGCGACGTTGATAGACTTGTTGGTTGCGCCAACGGGGTACGCACCATCGGCGGGCGCGTACAGGATAACCCGCGCGCCCGGCTTGAGGGTGATGACGTCCGAAGCGTCAGCAAGCAAAGCAGTCCAACCGTTCGACGATGCTGGCTTGATGGATAGCGCATCGCCGTTTGTGGCTGGCGACTCGAAAACTAGCGCCACCACTTCCGCTAGGCTGTCCATGACGTCGCCGAGCGTGTCTTCTAGTGCCCTGAAGTCAATATCACTGTTCCCGCTCGCCGCGATGCTTTGGATTGACTTGTGGGCCAAATCGGCCTTGTGTGCTGCAGTGCCTTCCGTCAGAGACAGATCAAACTCTGTAACCGCCGAAACTTGCCCGGAGACCGGCGATTGAGGAGTCATAGACGCACGAAGCGCAAAAGACGTGAACGCAGAGAAAGCCATGATTAGACCTCGATATTGTGAACGACAGAAAACGCGACAATCTTACGGGCCAATCCGCGCTCGGTGTCGACGTCTGTGGAGATACCGACGAATCGGGGGGACCAGTCCGCGCTGGTATCGCGGTTGATGGCCTTGGCGACATCTTGCGCCGCACTGTTGGATAGCCGCAAGTCTTCCGCGTGTGTCGCGGGGCGTAGGTGGTAGACAAACGCCACGATGAGCTCTGACTCTACCTGTTCAGTGCCTCGCGGTGATCCTCGGTGGCCGCCGTTGCTTTGAGCCGAGTCAACCGCAGCGTGGAACCGCAGATGAACGACGCTCGCCGCTTCGTCGCGGATTCGCAGTGAGCGAGTCTCACGCCACTTTGGATCCGCCGGCCCTTGCTTGTACGCGGTGCCGTCAAGCGCCAGCACGATATCCCGCGCACGCTCCTCGACCGACGCGATAGGTAGTGAGTCGGTTACCATCGGCGGCGCTTGTTTCGGTACCTAGACGGTGCCGCGTTGGGGTAGACGATCGCGCTCTTGCTCGCGGATTCGCGGTCTCTATCGTCGCTTGTTCCGTCTTGATCCCGGTCTGTCTCGTATGAGATTGCAGACCACTCGTGTTCGTATTGTCCCCAGTGATAGTCAGCTTGCGCCAACAAGTGATCGCCGCCGGTCTGGCCGTACCACCAGCGATACACGAGGTGCAGCGATAGATGTTGCAACGCGTCATAGAATGCGGACGCCTGGACTACGATGTAGGGCATATCACCGCTACTGCGAAGCTTCCGCAAAATGCGAGACCATGCAGCGTCGATGAACGTCTGAAAGCTAACCGCTGAACTGTTTAGGTTCTGCGCCAAGTCTGGATAAAGGCTCGTAAGGTCCGCGTCTGTCAGAGGCAATCGCAAAGGCGACCGACACACCGCAGCATCGCGAAACTTGACGTATTCCGTCCCGCTGACCGTGAGGATCCAGCTTTCCCGGTAGCCTTCGCCGAGGTCAGATTGAGCGGGTATCGTTGCTGTTGCAATGTCCCCGACGATAGAGACCGCCGGGGACGATAACAACTCGCCGGTGGGACTGTACAGCGACAGCGTAGCCGACGACGGAGCCACTAACGCGCCGTCCTGCCACACTTCCATAGTCGAGACTTCCGCCCGGTCTATCTGGTAGATAGCCGGGTATTGGTCTCGAAAAGTGTAGCCGACTGGAACCACCGGACTAACTCAACGCAATCGTGGTGATGGCGGTGAGGTTCCAGTCTGTGCCGTCGCTCCAGAACTCGGCCCGCTTGTTCTGGCCAACGGTGCCGATGGTCGACGCGCCGGCGTTGTTAACGGTCAGATCTTCGTCTGCGTCGGCTGCGTTGATGATCGAGAACATCACGCCGTTGAACGCTGCAACGTCCGGCAGGACCACGATGCGGGCTGATCCGCCTGGGTCGAGCTTTAGGACGTTGGGATACGTCGCGTCTAGGGTCAAGCCATCAGTCAGTGTTTCCACATGGACAGGCAAGAGACGCCCCACACATGCGGGAGCCTCAACGAGAGGGAGGGACGTTACAAGATTACCGGCCATGATGGCCTCCTATCGTTTGTTTTCGTTGCGTTTGCGGTCGCCTTGCTCGCGAGCTCGCTCGACGTTTCGCCGTGCTTGGTCTCGCGTCATGTCGCCGCCGTTCTTGCGGTTGTGGTCGTACATCATCTTCGCTGTCTTGGCGATGGCGTCTCTCGTCTTGTCGGCCATCACTTCACCGCCCGTGGGCTCTTGGCTTTCGGGGACTTGGCCGATTTGATGGAGTCTCGGATCTCTGCTTTCTCTTTGACTCGACGCTTGCGGACTTCATCGGGTAGCGGGTCAACTTCTGCAGACAAGACTCGCGCGTCATGCTTTCGGATCAGTTTCGCCTTGACCGACTCGGACGGCGGCTGAATCACGCCGGACTCAACCAGGTGCGCCCGCCATTTGTTAAACTCCGCGCGATGAAACTTGAACGTGTGGCTCTGCCCTGGAGGGACATCTTGAGGCACTCGCCACGCCGATACGTGGCATGACCCCTTAACGCGAGTGCGAGGGTCTACCGCGTCAAGGGAGCGAACGTATCTGCCTTCTGACACACCATCCGGCAAAAACGAAGCCGAAACGCGAAGGTCGCGAGGCAGTGTGAACACCCCTTGATCTTGGTCTGACCGCAGCGCAGCAGTATACGCCGCCGCTTTGTCTTCGTTGTCTCCGATGGTTCGGATTCCGTTTGCGCCCGCCTGCATGATCCGAGGCGAGAGGACAGGCAACCAGGTAGGACCGCTCAACCCTTCGGAGTCAACTTCCCAAGCATTCGCGTGATGTTGCAGCACAAAGTCGTGAGACAACCGCGCGCGGATTCGGAACCCTTCATCCGTCGCGGTCTTGTCCTGCATCAATCCTGCCAGTTCTGGCATTGGCATAGTGTGTCCTCTCTCTTGTCAGGGTTTCAGGCTACGCAGTCTGCGAAAGGACTGCGACTTGAACATGGTAATCCCCGCCGGTTGCCGCCGCCATTCCGATGAGTGCGCGTGCCTGCCACTCGCGGGTTGCGACTCGGGAGCCCGCCGTAATTTCTTCGACAATCAGCCCATATTGTGGCATGTACATCGTGCCGGATGGGTTGGCCGTCTTGATGTTGACTGTACTGGCCCGACCCCATCCGATAGCGCCGGGGCTTATCGCGAATCCGCGATAAGC
>Ga0181377_1000601_pt1 | contig 13331 bp, 6 predicted proteins | sample LowvirmetaG_9_FD_130160 | JGI IMG/M metagenome (GOLD analysis project Ga0181377, IMG submission 130160) | Marine viral communities from the Subarctic Pacific Ocean - Lowphox_13 viral metaG | ecosystem: Environmental > Aquatic > Marine > Oceanic | place: Subarctic Pacific Ocean | collected 2015-12-10
AAGCAAAAAATAGAGCTGCCAAAAGTTTTAAGAAGATAACCGGTAAGTCTTGGCCTTTATAGTCAAAGAATACTTTACGATTTTCTCTCCTAGCGGATAATTATAATTCGTTAGGATTCTTTACATTTGGAGATAGTTCGTGCCACCTACTGGACCAAACACACCAGATCAGTTGGATTTAGTTCAGCAGATGAATAAATTGTTACAGGATCAAAATAAGATTCTGCAGCAAATAGCTGGCACCATGGGTGCACAAGCGCAAGCATCTCAGCAGGTTTCTGAAAGTAATGACAAAATTGCAGATAGTGCTAAAAACGCAGCTGACAAGACTTCTGAACTAACGGAAGCAATGAAACAAAACACAGGCGGATCCGAAGGCCTGTCAGCCGCAATGGGAAAACAGGCCGATGCATCAAACAGTGCTTCTGGAAGCTTGGATAAATTTTCAAAATCAGCTGGTGGAACTGTTGCTGTTATGGGTGCTTTAAGTGCCGCTGGTTCTGGGCTTGCAAGTGCATTCGCAGCTACAGAGGGTGCTATAAATCTTTTTGGTGGAGGTATTTCATCCGCTGTTGGGATTATGAAAGGTGCACTGGGTGTTGTTGGTGGGTTCTTTTCTGGCCTCATGAGCGCAGCTGCCGAATATGCTAATGCTGGTGCAGCAGAAATGCACGCGGCCAACGAAGGCATGAGGAAAGAATTTGGTGACATAACAAAAGATCAAGGCGCATTTATCAAAGGTATGGCTGCGGACTTAGGTTCTGCACAGTCTGCTTTGGCAGCTTCTGGAACTTCTTTGCGAGGTACCATAGGACGGAGTGCAGCAGTCTTGCAAGAGATGACAGCAATAGCTGGTGAATTTGGTGATTCACTAGTCAGAATGCAAGACCAGATTGGAGGAGCCACTTCAGAAATGCTCTTAATGAGAAAAGGCATGAATATGTCAACAGAAACATTTAAGAACATGGCTTCTACTGCTGAAGCAAATGGCTCTACTATGCAAGAAGCATTGACCGAAACTATGGTTGCTTCGGCCCACTTGTCTAAAACTTTTGGAGTGGATGTCAAAGTCATTGGCAAGAACATCGACAAAATGGGTAAAGATCTGGGTTCTTTTGGTTCTATGGCTCCAAAAGAATTGGCGGCCGTTGCAACATATGCCACTAAGCTCGGCGTGAGCATCGAGGCCTTGAAAGGCACAATGGATGCGTTTGATACCTTTGAAGGTGCAGCACAGAATGCAGGAAAGCTCGCTGAAGCGTTTGGAATGAACGTTGATGCAATGGCAATGATGAATGCAGAAAATCCTGCCGAAAGAATGGATATGTTGAGACAAGCATTCGAAGAAACTGGAAAATCTGTAGGCGATCTTTCGAGACATGAATTAAAATTGATGTCAGAATCTATGGGAGGTATACCCATCGATGAATTAAAGAATTCACTATCTATATCTTCAGACGAATTAGGTTTTGGAGATTTTGAAGATGCAGCCGAGGAAGCCGCACAGAAGATAACACCTGAAGAGGCGATGAAAGATGTAGCTGATTCTATGGATAGGCTTGCTACCAAATTAGATCAACTAGCAGGTGGACCATTAGCTAACTTCATCAAAGGTTTCATGCAAGTTTTAAACAGGTCTCCGGAGTTTCGTGAGATTTTGACAATGGTAGGAAAATGGCTTAAGGAGTTTATGAAGCTCGGTAAGGCTGTAGGCCATATGTTCGTAAATAATTTCTTACAGCCTGGAAATCAAATTGTAGAAATGCTTAAGGGAATCTTTGACCTCAAAAGGATTCAAAAGTTCACAAAAACAGTAGGCGCGGCATTTGGTGAATTTTTTAAATTAGTCAAAACAGATCCAAGAAAGGCTGTAGAAAACTTGTTTGACAGTGTCTTCGGTGCATTCAAAGAATGGTTCGCTGGAGGCCCTGCTGGCACAAACATGGCTGAAATGCTTGGTGGAATGATTGAGACAGGATTTCTCATCCTAGCCGGCTTAGCTCCAAAAATTATCAAAGCGGCTGCAGGTTACATCAAACAGTTTGCAACTGCTCTTGGAGATTTTTTGAATGGAGACAATGCTGTTGCAAATGAGATAGGTGGAGGCATCGGCGGTGCATTCATGGAAGCTTTCACTGCAATTAAAGATTCTCTAATCAATGATTTAGGGCCAGCTTTGCTTGATTTGTTTGGAGTTTTGTTTGCTAAATTCGGACCTCCGCTTATGGCTGTTCTGTCTGTTGTTTGGACGGCCATTTTTGTTAAGTCGGTTGTTTCTGCAGCTATAGCTGCAGCAGCTGGTGCAACTTTGCAAGCGGGGATAAAATTCCTCGGCGGCAAAATAATGGACATGATGAGCGAGTCTTCTGGTGGCGGAGGCAATGCTAAAGATTCTAAAAAAGCTGCAGCAATCACAAAGGGAATCGCTGAAGGTTTTGGCGATATGTTGGAAGCTTTCAGAAAAATTAAAGATTCTGACATTGAAAAAGCAGGTAAGATTCTTTGGTCTATGGCCAAGCATATGCTGAAAGGCATGATTGCAATGGCTGTAGGTATGGTTATTGTGAGTGCTATTATTTCTGTAGTGCCTTTTATGACTCTTATAAAGGGAATTATCGGTTTAACTGCTGCGATATCTAATACTATTCTTATGATAGGCGCTGTTTACGCAGCTGATAAAGTTTCTGGTGGGAAGTACATGAAGCTGGGAACGTCTATGCTTAAACTTGCAGTGCTTTTCACTGTTGGAGGTGTGGCTATGGCCGGCGCGGCATTTATCTTTGCTGCAGCATGGTCCATGGTAAATATCCCTAGTCTTCTTATGGGTGTATTCGCCCTCAATGCATTGATTGTTGGTGTTCTTCCAATGCTAATAATGGCCGGGATTCTTGGCCAATTTATGGACAAACTTTTACCTTTAGCGGGTCCTGGGTTTATTGGACTTGCAGTTGTTATGCTGATAGCAGCGGCGATGGCCCTTCCAGCATTCCTATTTGGATTCGCTTGGTCCAAAGTTGATATAGCAGGTCTTCTTAAAGGAGTATTTGCATTGAATACATTAGTCATTGGTATCCTCCCATTCCTTGTGATTGGAGCAGCATTAGGTGTATTACTTGGATCACCTGTTGGAGTTGCTGCGGGGCTTGGCATTGTTCTCTTAGGAGCGTTAATGTGGGCATTGGGGTACTTTGCAGAAGATGTTGCTGCCAGTATCAATTCTTTTGCTGATAAAATTGGCGGCACAGTAAATATCGGAAATTTCACGAAGTCTGTATCTGTCTTGAGCGCAATGGCATTGGTAATTCCTGCGATTGTTGCAGCTGGCGCCGTTATGTTTGCTTTAGGACCTGGATTGGTCCTTGCAGTTCTTGGTTTGAATAACATGAAAGTCTTCTTATGGGGAGCAGCGCCTATGCTAGCAGATGCTGTTAAATCTCTCACTTCTATCTCTATAGGAGATCCAAAAAAGACGTCAGCAATTATGGATGTTATGGGAAAAGTGATTGGGGCTGTAGCTATTTTAGCAGAAGTTGGCATGAAAGCCCTGAAAATGTCAATGGCAGCTAGTCTTCCCTTCTTTGGAGGAGGAGATCCTGCAAAAATGATGGGAACGATGTCTAAGTTTATCAATGATATACTGGGCGGAGGTGAAGCTGGTGGAGGAATCGTTGGAGCTGTAGAGAAAATGGTAGACATGGCTGGTAAATTTAGTCCAGAAGCCCTCAAAGGAGCTGAAGCAATTTCCGGGATAATATCAGCTATAGCTCAGCTAGCTGGTGCATTGATAGAGCCTTTAACAGCACTTTCAGAAAATTCTGGTGACTTTTGGGGGAGAGGGAAAGCTGCCGATATGGAATCGATGATAACATCTGTGGGATCGGGTGTAGGAGCAATTCTGAGTGCAATGAAAGTGCACTTAGTAGGACCAGAAGGCATAATAATGTCCTTGATGACAGTCTTCAATGAGCCTGGCCTTAAGGGCGTTCCGATGGAGACTCTCAAAGCAAGAGCCGAAACTATCAAGGTGTTATTCGATGCTATTTTAGCGATAGTGACAGCTGTAGGCAAATTCCAAGAATTTGAAAAAGAAGGTGGTTTCTTCTCTGGAGATGCAAAATCTGCGGAAAAAGTGATAAAAGATATGCTGGTTTCTGCAAAAAATGTCATCGCTAGTCAAGCTTTGAAAAATGTTATACTAGAATCTGTGAAATTGACAGAAATCATAACAGGAGACACTGAGGTCATTAAAGCAGGCGCTGGAGCCACCAAAGATATAGTCACTGGAGTATCTGGCATTATTATGGAACTAGCCAAACTTGGAAGCTTCCTAGGAGAAAAAGGTATGTCTGGATTAATGGCTTTGGATACATCTCTAGCTTTGATGCAGACCCAAGGCATAACTCCTTCAATGCTAATTGGAAAAATTGTGGAAGAAGCAAAAGCCATCGCCCTCTCTCTTGGAAACATGGAAGCTGATTTAGGCACAGTGTCTTTGAAGCCACAACTAGATGCAATCCTAGGATATGATGGCGAACACAAGATCACTATTGCACCAGAAGCAGTCAATCTTAATATTAGGCTCCAAGTTGCAATGGATGCTGAAGATTTGGCAACTGCTATTGTCAAATCAACGAAAACAAAATATGGCGGATTCTTTAAGACAACACAGCAAGTCAATGATTCTGACCTAGACCTTACAGCGGATTAATACAATGAGTTATTTTCTAAAGCAATTAAAAGAAAGTGGGTTTATTCAACACTTAAGAAGTCAAATGAAACAAGAAGATCTAGAGAACTTCGATAAAATGGCCAAAGAAAAAATGAAAGAATACGATGAGCTTTGGTTAAAATTAGAACCTATAATAACAGCACCGAATAAAGGGGAACAAGATGTCAGATCCAACGATTCCAAATCCGAATCCGAATCAGGACTCGAGTCGAAGCCAGACAACAGAGAATCCTAATTCGTGGGCATCTCCCAAAGATGGTGATGGTGATGGTTTTGCGAAATTTAGAGTGGATGATATACATCCAGAAAGAAAGATAAGATTAGGGCAATTCCTTAGTGATGCTAGCTCCGGAAATATAAGCGGCCCAGACAATGATAACGAAAATGGTAGATCTAGCCACTTTCCAATTAACAACCCTGAGCCTATAGAATATGCGCCTTTTACTAATCCAGCAGATTCTTACACTGATACGTTAGAAACCGCTGCAGAGTACTACTTTGAGAATATTTCGAAACAACACTCATTCATACCATCAGTGGGTGCACATGAGGGTGGTGCAAGAGAAAATGCACCAAGAGTTCAAGATGGCCATTCAGTTCTTAAAGATGGTCAAGATATAGTACAAGCTCATATAGAAAACTCTATCACTAATACTTCATCAAGGTGGAACGGGATTGGAGTAGAAAAATTTAATCCAAATGAAAACTTAAATAGATATCAAGTCCAAAGAGCAGGTCCTCACTTGGATGAAACACCTCTAGAACAAACAAAAGGTTCAAGGTTTAGAAGTTACAAGCACCCGAATGGCAAAACGAATTTTGACTCATTAGGTAATTCCAATTTTTGGGATAACTACTTCGAAGATATGTCTCAAGTGGGAGCTAGAATAACTCTAGCGGCATCAGGCCATAAAAATAAAGCCGATGCAAAAACCAACAATGTCCGAGGATCAGTCACCGGTGGTGGAGGATTAGCAGGACATCCGGATGACTTAGGTGCTTTGCAAGGAAATTACAGAAGAGTAGAACTTAATGGATTGCAGGCAGGCAATGTTTTTGATCCAAATGAAGGTTTCGAAGACATGCCTACGAGTGAAGCTCAATCACTTTCCGGCCAGAGTTGGGGACAACTTTATTCATGGGCTAGTCCTTATGACAAAGCTAATTTTATTGGGTCTAATAAAAGTGTAGATGTTGCCGCTCAGCTGTTGGAAATCTGGGCTATGGTACAGTTGAGAATATTAGTAATCACTTCGATCTTCCAAGCTGCTTCGATGATACTGTCAACTATAACGACTCCTTCTCCTAGGTCTTTCATGCGAATCCCGTGGAACAGAAATTATTATCCAAAAGAACCACAGATACAGCCAGGTACAGCATTCACGATGGGTCAATCTGGTTTTAATCATTCTCCAGTGGATATTATAGACAGAGCGATGGAAGAATTAAATGAATTTTCTTCAAAAATTGACAATTATGCTGGGTTTTTAATTCCACAATTAGCAGGTGGCGCAGTGAATCAAGCTTCAAAGATTCTCGAAGAAGAGTATTTGAACTTCACCAGAAGTGTTCTAAAAGAGGTTAATATATATATTCCTAGACACACAATATCTACGAGTGCTAATGTTTCTGGATATAATGATGAAGGTGGTCTAGGGAATTTTATATTAAAAAGTGTAGATGTTGCGACTGCTTACACCCGAGCAACTGCTGCAGGTATGGGTTCACTATCTATGCATATTCTAGGAGGTGATTATGGACAATCTCTTGGGTATTGGAGAAATCTATTCAGAGAAGTTGTAAGATCTAAAGCAATGCTAGCAGATATGCAAATTAATGGAAACCATGAAAACAGTGCTTACGAATCTATATTGCAATACGTGGGAAAAGACGACAAAATCATGAGATTTGTTAACTATCTGGCAATGTTAGGAGACATGGATATAGGAAGAGGGTTTGCTGGAAAGTTAGCATATCCGGAAAACAAAGTTCCTTTGAAATCAGTCTCTAACTTTCCAACACTAAGAACTGCAGCGACAAGAGTCAAAGGAAGAGCAAAAGAGAAAGTTTTTAATTCTAGACTTTCTTTAACAGAAACACCATCACTATATTTGATTCCAAAAAGTATTAGAAATATTAGATTAGGATTGGAAGACACTGGCGTAGAAAGGATAGGAGAGGCTTGGGGCCAATTCTCAGGTGAAAATACTTTGGCCAACAAACGAATAAGCGATGAAGATAAAGAAGCAAACATCGGAATGATCGACCCTATCAACCAAAGATGGCAAGCTCGAGCAGAGAATCGGTTTTCACCAGATCAAGTTAGAAGATTAGAGGATCAATTAGAAGCGGAACATGTTCCTTTCTATATACAGGACCTTAGAACTAATGAGATTATATCGTTCCATGCGTTTCTCACATCTTTATCCGATGCCTACACGGGTGAATGGTCAGCCCAAAAAGGTTTCGGTCGTTTAGAAGCCGCTCAGATATACGGAGGAGGGTCTAGATCAATAGGGCTGACTTTTTCTATGGTTGCAATGAATGAAAGTGATTTTGATGAACTTTACGTGAAAATAAACAAACTCACGACGTTGGTTTACCCACAGTGGTCAGAAGGCACTACGATAACAACTGGTGAAGGTACTTTTGTTCAGCCATTTTCTCAAGTTCCAACTGCTTCTCCCCTTTGTAGGATTCGAGTGGGTGATTTATTCACTACTAATTATTCTAAAACAAACATGTCTAGAATGATGGGTGTTGGTAAACCAAATTTCACTTATGGTTCAGCAAACATCCGTAGAGACAATACAATACCCATTCCTAATGAGAGTAAAGATCGACGAGTATTAAGAAGAGCTATGGTCAGAGCTTTGAGACAGCAGGGAGTCTCTTTGGAAAAGAGAAGAGAACTGAAAGAACAATACAACGAAACCAACGGAAAAGATTTCATTGCATCATTCGATGCAGATACGGGTAATTCTGTTTTTCAGGTGCCTGGTCTGATTCCCGTTATATACGAACTGGCAACAGGTTCAGAAACTTCTTTCAATCTACTCACCGCGCCAATTGAATCTACGGAATCAATTCCGAGTGCTCTTGATATAGCAACTGGCCCTTCATTAAATGACTTGTTCTCAAATGATAATCCAATATTTAAATCGTTTGAATCAACAATGGGAAGAGGTATAGCTGTCGCTGTAACTGGTATTGGATTTGATTGGAAATTAAACTCTGTTCCTTGGGAATTAAAGGCTGGCTCTAGAGCACCAAAAATGTGTGAAGTTTCTTTAAGTATCGTGCCAATACATGATATCACTCCGGGCTTGGATCATGAAGGATTTAATAGAGCACCAATATACAGAGTTGGAAATACAATGCAATCTGTAGGAGGCGATGCTTGGTATAACCATATAGACAAGCTCAAACTAACTAGTGGAATCGAAGAACAGCATGAATTAGCACTGCAAGGGAAAGAGGAAGAAGAATGAGAAGATACTTAAAAGATAAAAGAATAAGAGGTGGAAAATTAGAAACAGCCAAAACTGTCAATGCTTTAAGAAGAGCGAAAGAATATGGGCTTATTCCGTTACAAGAAGTTATATTAACTGAGAGCCAAAGATTAGATCATTTGGCTCAACAATATTTGGGCAACTCTAGAGATTGGTGGATTCTTGCTGCTTTGTCAAATATTGGCTGGGGACTACAGCTTCCTGCTGGTACAATAGTATACATACCAACAGATATTTCCGCTGTAAAAGCGATTGTAGGATAAAATGGGCGCAGCTAATAATTTATTTTCTAGTACAGAAGCTTATCGACTTAGACAAACTCTTAAAGAGTTTGGGAAAATATATGGTGTCAAAGACTCTAATTCATTCATGCAGATATTGCTGAGAGGCGCACAGGGTGGAGCTGATTTAGATAATTCAACTTCTGGCGGATTAGAAAGTTCCACAGCAGAAATAAATTCCAGCTTAGAGGAAGTTGCAGATGCAATACTTTCCTTGCAAGGGGATGGCATTTTCACTAGTGAAATGATCAATGTTTTTGAAAATTTTATTTCAGGCAATGCTACAGATGAACTAGCAGACCATTTTAAGGACATTCCTAGTACCACTAATCACCCAGTAATTTCAATCACTTCTCCTAATTCACATGGGCTAGGAGAGCGAGGATACTTAAGAGATAGATCTGTCAATGAAGTTTTAGGGATAGCACCATTCCCAGAGGGGAGCTCTGTATCTATTGTAGAGATGCATCATCCAAATCTTAATTTTGCTAATAGAGATTCTATGGCTACTTCTATTTTCCTGCAAGCTATTCCTAGCATAGAAATTTCTAAAGCAGTTCCATATCTAGATGTCAAAGTTATTGTTAAAAATGCTCCTGTCACTAACTCTAACGGGTTTTCATCAAGTGCACCGGTATTCTCTAATGGAATATCAATCTACAAATTCTTGAATGGAGAAAAGATTGAACCCGACAATGCTGTTATATTAGATCTAATTTCTGGAGTACCAAACGAATTTAGAAATCCTCCTCCAGTCTTAGATGGTGTCAGTGGTTCTATACCTGCAGAAACTCCTTTGCCTTCTGTTGCTGGAATGGAGATTTTCACTTCTCCTCAAACTTTAGTAGATGGATCTTTAGTCCATATTGATCTAGACGCATCTTCAGCTAATTTTGGCCCGGGTGCTACACCCCAAGACATACCGCTGGAAAATAAAGTCTTAGATAAATTTAGACCATTTTTGACAATGGAATCTTTTAACGTCAACGTGACACCAGCTACAGGAATGCTAGCGACAAAAAGTGCAAATATTAAAATCAAACTTCATGACAAGACCAGAATGAAGCAAATTCAACCATTGATTGTTCCAGCTCAATTAGGTGATGTCGAATTTATGTGTGAATGGGGATGGTCACATCCTGTTAGTGACCCTAACATAAACCCGTACGGTGCTTTGATTAATTCTATGAGAGTTAGGGAGAAATATGGATTAATGAACTCTTCTTATTCCTTCACTCCAGAGGGTCAAGTAGATATAGATTTGAAAATGTATACCAAAGGTGCACAAAAAGCAACGTTTGAGCTAATATCAAACGATCCTAACAATAAACACCCAAGTGACATGCTTAGAGAACTCATTCAAGCTATCAGGGTCGCAATGAGAGAATTAAAACAAGAAGGCTTCACACTAAATTCAGAAGCCGGTGCACCTGACGTTTTAGGAAAAGCTTCTTCTGTAGGTGGTTTGTTATCTCTGGGTGAAGAAGATATTGAATCTATCACCACTTTTATCAACAACATGAGTTCAAACAATCAAGGATCCAGTTCATCTGACGAGTGGGAAAATTTATCTGAAAGTTGGAGTGCAGCTGCGGCCGGTGTCAATGACTTTCAAGACAAAGTAGAAGAAATATTTCAAGGTAAAATAGATGCATGTATCGGCTTGGGCACTCCAGATCCTTATTTAGATCCTACAGGCAGTATAACTTTGGAGTCTGGTCTGGAATTATTCGATATAAAAAAAGAAACCCATGTTTCTTTTGGTAAAATATTGTTGCACTTTCTAGCAGAGCCGATTCGATCTACCGGTAGATTTGATGAAATACAAATGGTTTTCTACCCCATGAATGACTTTGCAATGTGGGCTAGAGGAATTAACATAGCTCAATACCCTATTAATAAAACCGTGTTCAAAGAATTGCTTCTCAAAGAGCTTCAAGTGACTCCAAGTGTTTCTATCCAAAAGTTTTTAAATATAATGAAAAAGCTTTTCATAAACTTCCTAGGAGATGACATTTATGGTCTTTCTACATTTTATGGAACCAACGACGAAGACAAAAGAGTCGTAGATGAAATGTACACTAAAGATGCAGAAGGAAAACAGCAATTCGCATCCAAAAAACAGGAAGTTATGATAGCTTGCTATGGATCAGAAGGTGAAAAAAGATTTAAGAAACCAAACGTTCAAATGTTTGTAGAATGTGTTGCAAACGTCACTGAAAAAGACAAAACAATACTTAGATTACACTTTTTTGATCGAAACACCACCTCATATTCTTCTTATGCATCTTTGTGGCAAGCCACTTCAGCTAGCAGCATGGGTATTATTGGTAAATACGTAAATGCTGACAAATCTGTTGGTCAAGCTGAAGCAAATCCTCCTGCTGACATGAATAATGCCGATGCTGTCGAAAATTGGCAATCTTTAGTTCAAAAAAGAAAAAATCGATTTACAGATTATGAAGAAAAAGCAAAAGTATCTCTAGATTACTTTGTCCAGAACGGATTGATAGAAGACTTTCAAGTTGCAAAAACTGTCATGCGAGATGGTCTAGAGGTACCAAGTTCAGAAACAAAGTATCGGATCCGTGGAGGGCCAGACCAGCTTAGAGGTATACTAGCTGCCAATATGCCAACTCTAAAATATGGTACCGAGTATAGCGGAATACTTGCCGCGAATCTTTCAACTCAGTCTAATCCAGCTATGGAAACTATTCACATGCAGAGGCAGAACAACAGCCAAAGTGCATCACCGGTTGGCTCTCGAGATGATGGTCTTCCGATGACTATTAAACCAGTAGAGCTTTCACTAGATACTTTTGGCTGTCCTTTCATTAACTTTGGACAGCAATTTTTTGTTGACTTTCAAACCAATACAACAATAGACGATATATATGCTGTTTCTGGTGTATCACATTCTTTATCTCCATCTGAATTTAAGAGTCAAATAAAATTAATGCCACTAAACAAATTAGGGCAATTTAGATCAATGGTTGATAGCTTTGATGAAGCCATGGCAGTTTCTGCAGAAACCGGCAGAAATACTAGTACTCCTAATGGAAATTAATTGTAATTAATTTTTGTAAATATAAAATTCTTAAGATAGAATTAATAATATGCTATCTATATCAAATAAAATAACAGGCACTGATAAATACTTGACATGGGACTCTGGTTCTTGGTCTTGGAAAGATTCTGTAACTGACTACATATATGGCTCCTCTCATGCAAGAGGACTAGAGCCATTGTTAAAATTGCATGACATTAAACTAGAACCACTGATTGAAAAGAAATATCTTATGATGGCTTCTGAAATGAAATTACAAAAAGCTAATTTTGTTGGACTGATCGGTCCTAAATTTAAATCTAGACTTTCAGAATACACAGAAGATGTTGCAACAAAATTCGAATCTATCAAAGATCATAGATACACTCAGTTTTATTTTGATACCAACGATTGGTTATGGTCTTTGCAACCAGCACCTTTGGATTACAATAGATACAAAGCTCTAAAAGTATCAGGCACTAAATTTAATTTTAAACACAACGGTGAATACATAGAAACTGTCAGGTATGTCAGGTCTAAGATAAAGACAGGAAGACTATCAGTCATAAAAGGACCGCAAGTCATGACAATGAAGAAAGAGCATCGAAACATTGCAAAAAATTGTCGACAAATAGACTTCAGCTCTATGGAACCAAGATTCTTATTAAACATTAGTGGTCGACCGGTTGATGGAGATCTATATGAGTGGGTTGCTAAAAAAGCAGGTCTTTCAGATGACAGAACACATACAAAAATTGCTATTATTTCCTCTTTATATGGAAGCTCTAGACAAATACCTGCAGTTACAAAACTTTTTGGCTTGCAAGAATGGGAAAAGCAATTAGAAGCTGACGTCACAGATGGAGTAATAGAAAATTACTATGGAAGACCTATTCAGACCGAAGGCGTTTCTGGTAGGCACTTACTAGCTCTATGGTTACAATCTAGCGCGGCTGACGCGGCCGTGAAAGGGTTTGCTGATTTCTTTCGTAAGAACACCCATTTAAAACCACACTGGTTGATACATGACGCATGCGTGTTCTCTGGTGGTGGAAATGTTCCGACCGAGATAATTATAGACGGAATGAATTTCCCAATCACATGTGAGGATGTATAATGAAAAGTTTATTAGAATATTTGATGCTTGAGGGCGAAGAAGACAAAAAGCAAGATCCCAAACCAAAGAAAAAGGACACACCAGATGGTTTTGTTGTAATTGACACGAGAGGAAGGCTATCAAAACAAGCAAAAATCGCCATCGGAGGTACATTTAAAGAAGGGATGAAGTCTGCAGAAGATAGTGCCACAGTACGAAAAAATATAAAAGAAAAATTAAAAGCCAAATCTGTAGATCCTAAGTCTGTCAAAAGCATTATTAATGGTATTATAGTTGCTAATAATGATTTGGACGAACTCTTTAAGAAAAAAGCTTCCTCTAAAAGCTTTGGTGATGATGGAATTATAATATCATTTAAAGATGAAAGTTGGAGAAAATTAGCAGGAACAGAAAGCTCTTCAAAAAGATTAGTTAAATTTTGGTTGCAATCATCCTTATTAGCTTACGGATCAAAGAAGTGGAACACAGCGGAAATTTCTGTAAAAGATAATTTCATCGCAATATCTGGTGGATAATTGTAAACCTAAGTTCTACGACATATAATACTTTTGTAACGCAATACGGAGTAAAATATGGACATGGAAATTATCAAAAACAACTGGAATACATACAAGACAATACTTGGTCGACTTGGAGATGAAAATAT